>OHAS01000783.1_pt1 | contig 26609 bp, 23 predicted proteins | sample 1577131 | NCBI WGS metagenome assembly OHAS01 (sample SAMEA3541566, study PRJEB24748) | human gut metagenome | biome: human gut; feature: human-associated habitat; material: faeces | place: China | collected 2012 | reverse complement strand
CTTTTCAGCATGCGACCTTTTTAAATTATTGGCCTGCCAAATATTTTTTTGCCGCTTTTGGCAGGAAATCAGACAATTTTGCAGTATTAATAATAGTAAGAGCATTTATTTTGCAGTTCTATGATACAGCCGGGGAGGTGGTTTTATATGGAGCTAAGGGAGAAGCAGGAGGAAATAGAGTCAAAAATACTGGGTCCGTTTGCGGCTAAGAGTGTTGACACAAGAGGACGGCTTAAATACGAAGAGAAATGCGATATCCGCACGGACTTTCAAAGGGACAGGGACAGAATAATCCACTGCAAGGCTTTCAGAAGAATGAAGCATAAGACTCAGGTCTTTATTTCCCCGGAGGGAGACCATTACCGCACAAGGCTGACACATACGCTGGAGGTTGCGCAGATTGCCAGAACAATAGCAAGAGCGCTTTCGCTTAATGAGGATCTGACTGAGGCGATTGCGCTTGGTCACGATTTGGGGCATACTCCCTTTGGACATGCGGGAGAGGACACCTTGGACGAGCTGTACAGGGATGGATTCGAGCATAACAGGCAGAGCCTTCGGGTTGTTGACATGATAGAAAAGAACGGACAGGGGCTTAACCTGACGTGGGAGGTACGAGACGGCATACTGAATCACAGGACAAGCTGTAAGCCGTCGACAATGGAGGGTCTTGTTGTAAGGCTTTCTGATAAAATAGCATATACAAACCACGACATAGACGATGCGATAAGGGCCGGAGTTATAAAGGATATTCCAGAGGATTTCAAAACGGTGCTGGGCGATACGTCAAGCTCACGAATAAACGCCATGATTAGAGACACGATATCGAACAGCGAAGGAATACGGGACATTAAAATGAGCCAAGACATGAAAAACACCCTCGGCGGCCTCAGAGAATTTATGTTTAAGACGGTATATCTCAGCGACCATGCCGTTAAGGAAAAGGAAAAAGTCAGGACAATGATTTCTCATTTATACAATTATTACATAGATAACCCTGAACAGATGGATGAGGAATTTATACAGTTAATAAAGAATGGAGAGCATAAGGACACGGTTGTATGCGATTATATAGCATGTATGACAGACAGATTTGCGATAGCTACATTTAAAAGTCTTTTTATACCAAGTTCTTGGAGTATTTATTAAGATTAAAGGAGATATTTAATAATAAGAGCACAAATAGAGGCTTTTCTTTTGGGAAAGTATACAAACATTAAGATTTGGGCAGGATTTTGACGCGGGATGTCGAATTTATTAAAAGCAGAACAGGTGGTAATGAAAAATGTTTTATCCTCAGGAGCTTATTGATGAAATAAGACTGCAAAACGATATAGTAAGCGTCATCTCCGAATATATTACGCTTAAACCGAAGGGGAGCTCATATTTTGGACTGTGCCCGTTTCATAATGAGTCTACACCATCCTTTTCCGTAAGTGCGGACAAGCAGTTTTATTACTGCTTCGGCTGTGGGGAAAGCGGGAATGTTTACAGCTTCATTATGAGAATGGAGGGCTGTGATTTCCCGGAAGCGGTTAAAAGGCTGGCGGACAGAGCGCATATTACCCTGCCTGAGCCGGAATACTCGGCCGAGGCGGCAAGGGCTGAGAAGCTTAAAACGCAGATTTATGAAATGCATAAGGCGGCCGGAAGATATTATTATGCGGCGCTTCACAGTCAAAACGGCGAGAAGGCTCTGGAATATCTGAACGGCAGGGGAGTAAGACCAGATATACAAAAGAAATTTGGCCTGGGCTACGCGCCCTCAGGAAGGGACCATCTGTACAAATACTTTAAGGATAAGGGCTTTTCTAAGGACGCTATGATTAAAAGCGGACTTATTATGGAAAGCAAGGACGGACGAGGATTATACGACAGATTTTTTAACAGGCTCATGTTTCCTATTTTTGATTTACAGGGCCGTGCCATTGCATTTGGCGGCAGGGTAATAGAAAAGGGCGAGCCTAAGTATCTAAATTCGCCGGAAACGGCTGTTTTTAATAAAAGTAAGACGCTGTACGGCATGAATTTTGCTAAAGCGGCGAGAAAACGGGAAATAATACTTGTTGAAGGCTATATGGACATGATAAGCATATATCAGGCAGGCTTTGAGAATGTAGTGGCAGGCCTTGGAACCGCTTTTAATAATGACCATGCCAGAACGCTGCGGAAGCTTGCTGAAAGTGTGATACTTCTTTACGACAGCGATGAAGCCGGCACAAGGGCTGCCTTAAGGGCAATTCCCGTACTTGTAAATAACGGATTTGAGGTTAGGGTAACTCAGGTTACAGAGGCTAAAGATGCCGATGAGTTTATAAAAAAATATGGCTCAGAGGCCTTTGGTAAGCTTATAATTGACGCTGTAAGCCATATAACCTTTAGAATAAACTGTGCCAAGAAAAACTACAATATGGATAATGCGGAACACAGGGTCCGCTTTGCCGAAGAGGCGGCTAAAGTCCTTGCCGATGTTTCAAATGACATTGAGAGGGACGTGTATACTAAAGAAACGGCCGCTGTATGCGGCATAGACGAGTCAGCATTAAGAAGCAGAATAACAAAAATAATGGACGCCACAGAAGGCGAATTTTTAAAGGAAGCCGAGAAAAAAAGAAAGCGCGTTTACAGCGAAAAGGATAGCAGAGACATAAGGCCAAAGGGCATAATAGAGGCCCAGAGAATGGTGCTTTCACTTGCAGCTTATAACGACAGGGTGCTAAAATCGGTTTTCTCGGTGATAAACCCTGATGAATTTGAAAAGGGAGTATACCGCACATTGGCTGAAAGGATTTATTCGGACAGCCGAAACGGTGTGAAAAGCGAGCCGGCAGATTTGGTAAGCTGTTTTGAAACCCTTGAGGAACAGAACGCGGCTACGGCTGTATTTGCATTAAAATATGATGTTGACGATATAAGAAGACTTGAAAAAGCGGTGACGGAAAATGTCCGCCTCATTAAGAAAAACTATACGGATGGGCTGTTAGCTAGTGCTGTAACCGCAGAAGAAATAAAAAAACTAATAGAAGATAAAAGAAAACTTGATGAATTGAATATTACCATTTCGGACAGTTAACAATATTCAGTAGCTAAGAAGGGAAGGATTGAAATTGAAATCCGGCGAAGAAACCGTATTAATGACCCGGCTTAAAGAGCTTGTGGCAATGGGCAAGAGCCGTAAGGGCGTGCTTGAATACAAAGAAATAATGGATTATCTGAGCGATATAGATCTCGATTCCGATCAGATGGATAAGGTTTATGAATTCCTTGAAAGTCAGGGCATAGACATGATGGGCAATATCGATGCCGAAGAGGAAGTTGAAAAGGACATAGACCTGTCGCTTCCCGAAGGCATAAATATTGACGACCCGGTTCGTATGTATCTGAAGGAAATCGGAAAGGTTCCGCTTTTAAGCGCGGAGGAGGAGACCGAGCTTGCAAAAAGAATGGAGGACGGCGATGAGGAAGCTAAGAAAAAGCTTGCGGAAGCCAACCTTCGTCTTGTCGTAAGTATTGCAAAGAGATATGTGGGAAGGGGAATGCTTTTTCTTGACCTTATACAGGAGGGCAATCTCGGACTCATTAAGGCTGTTGAAAAATTTGATTACCGCAAAGGCTATAAGTTTTCTACTTATGCAACGTGGTGGATACGCCAGGCTATAACCCGTTCTATTGCCGACCAGGCAAGAACAATCCGTATTCCTGTTCATATGGTAGAGACTATTAATAAGCTCATTCGTGTTTCAAGACAGCTTGTTCAGGAATTAGGCAGGGAACCCTCGGCAGAGGAACTTGCCAAGGAAATGGACATGCCGGTTGACAAGGTAAGAGAAATTATGAAGATAGCGCAGGAGCCCGTTTCACTTGAAACCCCAATAGGCGAGGAAGAGGACAGCCATCTTGGAGATTTTATTCCCGATGATGATATTCCCGCACCCGCTGACGCAGCGGCGTTTACACTTCTTAAGGAGCAGCTTATGGAAGTGCTGGATACATTGACTGACAGGGAGAAGAAAGTGCTGACATTAAGGTTTGGCCTTGAAGACGGCAGGGCAAGAACCCTTGAGGAGGTAGGCAAGGAGTTTAACGTCACACGTGAAAGAATAAGACAGATCGAGGCAAAGGCGCTTAGAAAACTGAGACATCCAAGCAGAAGTAAAAAGCTTAAAGATTATCTGGAGTAAAACTAGCCGGCCGTCCTTATCAGTAAGGGCGGCCTTTTTTAAAGAGGTGCGATATGGAAATTTCTGAAAGATTAAGGACCGTGGCGTCGTTTGTTAAGACAAGCAGGACAATTGCAGACATAGGGACAGACCATGCTTACATACCGATATATTTATATAATGAAGGACTTATTGACTGGGCAATAGCCTGTGATGTAAACAGGGAGCCCGTCAGAAGGGCTGAGTGCAATATAAATATGTACCATCTGGGCAGCAGAATTGAAACAAGGCTGGGCGACGGCCTGAACCCTTTGAAAAAAGGCGAAACCGAGGGGGTCATAATTGCGGGCATGGGCGGTATGCTAATGATAGAAATACTGGATGAGTGCAGAGATAAAACCGACTCAATACAGGAATTGGTTTTACAGCCGCAAACCGATATTGACAGCGTAAGGAGATATCTCCATACAATGGGATTCAGAATTGACTGCGAAAAGATGGTATACGAGGACGGCATATATTATACTGTTTTAAGAGCCGTACATGGCAGGGAAAAATATGACAGGGAGATAGACTATCTTTTTGGCAAAATAAATATTGAGAATAAGAGCAGCGTGCTTAAAAGCTATATTGACAAGACTATGAAAAAAAATGAAAAGGTAATGGAGAAGCTCAAAACCGCTGGAACCCAAAATTCAGAAAAAAGGCTGGCTGCTCTTGAGGAGCTTCAAAGCCTTTGTCAGGAGGTATATCAATGTCTGTAAAGTGCAGAGACATAATGTGGCTGATGGAGGACCTGGCCCCAGCCAAACTTGCTGAGGAATGGGATAATCCTGGACTTAACGTAGGAAACCCGGATGCGGAGGTTAAAAAAATTTTAGTTGCACTAGACGCCACCGAAGCCGTTATTGACGAGGCTGTTGAAAAAGGCGCGGATATGATTGTAACTCACCATCCTCTTTTATTTCATCCGGTTAAAAAAATAAATTATGACAAGCCGGACGGAAGAAAAATAATCAAGCTGATAAGAAACAATATAAACGTATTCGCGTCGCATACTAATCTTGATACCGCAAACGGCGGAACAAATGACCGTCTTGCGGATATAATAGGATTAAAGGATATTAAGGTTTTGTCTGTGAGTACCCCTGAGGGCATGGGGATTGGCAGGTACGGAATACTTGATACAGATACAACATTAGGTATACTGTCGGTTAAAATAAAGGAAGCGCTGGGACTCGACGCAGTCAGGGTTACTGGAAATTTAAGCAGGAAGATAGAGAAGGTGGCGCTGTGTACAGGCGCGGGTTTTGAATTTATCGGAGACGCCGTAAGAGCTAAATGCGATGTATTTGTAACCTCTGATGTAAGATACCATGAGGCGATGGAGGCTGTTGATATGAATATAGCAATTATCGACGCCACACATTACGCAACTGAAAATATAATTGTACCGGTGCTTGCGGATTACTTGAGACATAAGCTTGAAAACAGGGGAGCTGAGGATGTTGAAGTAATCGAATCCTGTGTAGACGGACAGACATTTGTGCATATCTGACGAAAGGATTGAGGCAGTTGATTGAAATCACAGCAATGAATGAGAACCTTACCGTTCCCGAGGGAACTACCTACGGAGAATTATCAAAAAAATATAAGGATTTATTTGTAGGGCCTATTATGGCCGCAAAAACAGGAAACACACTGAAGGAGCTTGATTCCCATATCCATGAGGGCGATGAGATAACCTTCATAGACCCCACCGATCCAGAGGGCATGAGCATATATATGAGAACAACATGCCTGATAATGCTTAAGGCTGTAAGGGATGTACTCGGAGAAGGCACAGAGGTTGTAATTGAGAACTCAATAAAGAAAAATTTTTATTGCGAAATACACAGAGGGGAAACCTCAGTTGACAATTTGCTTGTAGATAAAATAAAGGCCAGAATGAATGAGATAATTGAGGCAGATCTGCCGATAACAAGAGAAAGGTTTCTGCATGAGGATGCTATAAGAAAACTGGCTGAGCTCGGACTTTATGATAAAGTAAGCCTGTATAAGTACAGAAAAGACACAATAGTAAACCTGTATCGCATAGATGATTATTATGATTATCTTTATGGGTATATGGCGCCTTCCTCCGGGTGCGTATATCTTTATGATATAGTACCGTTTGAAAGAGGCTTTTTAATAAACGTACCGTCTATTAAGAATATTAAGGTGCTGCCTGAAATTGAACGATTTGAAAAAATCACCGGCGTTTTTATGGAGCAGATGGACTGGAGTCGGCTTATGGAGGTTAAATCTGTAGCCGATTTAAATGATATTATTGTTAACGGCGAATTTGGCGACCTTGTAAGAATAAACGAAGCGCTCCACGAGAAAAAGATTGCTTCAATCGCGGATATGATTTATCAGAAAAAGGATGACGTAAAGCTTGTCCTTATAGCAGGGCCTTCATCGTCAGGGAAAACTTCATTTGCAAACAGGCTTGGAGTGCAGCTTAGGGTTTTAGGAATTAGGCCACATGTAATTTCTATGGACGACTACTTTATTAACCGGGACGAAACTCCGGTTGATGAATTTGGCAAAAGGGATTATGAAAATATAAGCTGCATTGATATAAAGCAGTTCAATAAGGATATTAACGACCTTATCCAAGGTAAAACCGTTGAACTTCCAAGCTATAATTTTGTAACAGGAATGAGGGAGTATAAGGGCAAGTATGTACGCCTTAAATCCAATGAAATAATGATAATAGAAGGTATACACGGTCTTAATGACGAGCTTACGCCTTCTATAAAGAAAGAGAACAAATTTAAAATATTTATAAGCGCCATGACTCAGCTCAATGTTGACAATCACAAATTTATTTCAACTTCTGACAGCAGGCTTTTAAGAAGAATGGTGCGTGATAATCTTTCAAGAGGAAGCGACGCCGCTGCTACTATTTCTGCATGGCCGTACGTAACAAGGGGAGAAGAAAGAAATATTTTTCCCTATCAGGAGAATGCTGACGCAGTATTTAATTCAGCAACAATCTATGAAATTGCGGTTTTAAAACAATATGCTGAACCGCTGCTTTACAAAATAGACGAAACAATGCCCGAATATTTAACGGCTAAAAGGCTTATTAAGTTTTTGGCGTACTTTTTAAGCGCGCCTGCCGACCCCATACCGAATAATTCCCTTATAAGAGAATTTGTCGGCGGCAGTGTATTTCACGTATAGTAAAAACCGGCTTGAAAATTGTTTTCAAGCCGGTTTTTTATTCCGCTGCTCTTGCGAATATATATGTTTCCATTTTCCTGTACGGTATTCTGAAAAAGATATCAGCCAGTTTGCGAACCACCCTATTGGAACGGCATACCAAACCATTGCAATACCGATTTTAGGCGCCAGCGTTATAGATAAAATTACTCTTATAGATAGATTTACAAGGTTTGCTATTGTAAACATTTTCATATCGCCGGACCCTCGCAGCAGTCCATCGACAGACATTTTAAAACCTATCAGACAGAAAAACCAGCCCATAAATGTTAAATAACTCCGACCGGTTGAAACCGCTATCGCGGTACCGTCCTCGCCTAGGAAAAAGGATATGATAGGAGCATAAAAAAACTCCAATATAATACATATAATAACTGCGCAGGTTATAACCATTTTATTGGCTACATGGTAGCCTGATGTAACTCGGTCCTGTTTATTTGCTCCTATATTTTGCGCAGTATATGAAGACAAAGCATTGCCTATTCCGCTCATAGGAACTATACAGATAGATTCAACGCGCATTGCGGCTGAGAATCCGGCAAGTGCCTCATACCCGAAGCTGTTGACAACGGACTGGACAAGCATCATACCGATAGAGACTGTAGACTGCTGCAAAATTGACGGAAGTGCGATTTTTGCCATAGACGACAGTTCTTTAAAGTCAAACGCTTTTGTATTGCCGCAGTCCAGCCTTTTCAGTTCGCGCATAAAGACAAAGAATGACAGGATTGCAGAAATACCCTGGGCAATCAGTGTTGCCCATGCTACACCGGCCACCCCAAGCTGAAATCTTGTAACCAAAATAATATCCAGCACTATGTTAAAGACAGAAGAGAAAATCAAAAAGAATAAAGGAATCCTTGATTTCCCTAAAGCGTTGAACATAGATGACAGTACATTATACATAAAAAGAAACGGAAGCCCAAGAAAATAAATATTTAAATATTCCACTGCCATATCTAAAACATCAGAGGGCGTATTTAGCAGAACCATTATCCCTTTGCTGAATATGAGGCCAAAGCCCCCAAGCAAGAAGCTGATAATCAGAAAGGATATAAACGCTGTATATACGGCAAGCTTCATTTTAGTATAATTTTTTGCGCCGAAATATCTGCTTACAATAACAGAAGCCCCTATTCCTCCGCCTATTGCAACGCAGATAAATATATTTGTGAGTGAGTATGACGCACCGACAGCGGCAAGCGCCTGTTCGCTGACATACCGTCCTACAATTGCGGAGTCGGCCATTGTATAGGTCTGCTGAAACAAGTTGCCTATAATAATTGGCAGCGCAAAAATAAGCAGAGCGTTCAGAGGCTTTTTCTGCACTAAATAATCATTTTCCATATCCCTGCTCCTCCAAAATTTTATTATCCCTTCGTATACATTCATTAATATACTCGCATGTGCACTCCTTAGTGATTTCAGCTTCAGCGGGATACTGAGCGATTTGTCTCAGCATTTCTTCTAAATTTGAAACCAAAAGCTGCTTATCAACCTGATAATGTACCTGATACCCTATTTTTATTCCGTTTACAATTTTATATTTTTTTAAAAGCCGCATATGCTGCGATACTGCCGGTTCGCTTATACCAAGCTTCTTAGAAAGTGCCCGTACGCAGTAATGGTGCTCAAAAAGCAGCTGCAGCAGCTTATACCTTGTAGGCTCTGTAATTGCGTGAATTATTTGTATATCCATTTTTGGCTCCTTTTAATTAAGTATTTACTTAATTAAAATATCAAAGTCAAGTAGTAATGTCAATACAAGACATAAAGAATTATATATTGATATATTACTTCTAAACTTGAATTACAATACATGATTTTGAATTACTATTTTATTGCTTACTTGCAAGGGGAGAGTTTTTATGTTAATATAAATCAGTGAGTAAGCCGAACAGTCGCGCTTGTTATGCAAGTGAGGAAAGTCCGGGCTTCATAGGGCAGGGTGCCGGTTAACGGCCGGCGGAGGCGACTCCAGGGACAGTGCAACAGAAATAAACCGCCCGCTTTGCGGGTAAGGGTGGAAAGGCAAGGTAAGAGCTTACCGCCGTCCTGGCGACAGGACGGGCTCTGTAAACCCCACCTGAAGCAAGGCCCGAGTAAAACAATGGGATAGCCCGTCCCGTTTTGACGCGGCCGCATGATGACGCCGGCAACGGCGTACCAAGATAGATGACTGTTTAAGACAGAACCCGGCTTATAGACTTGCTCACATAAAACGTAAACCCTGCGGCACTTAGTGCCGCTGTTTTTATTTGACTGGGAAGTGAGAAAATGGCGCTTACATTAGCAGAGCTTTGCCTTGATACTGAAAAGGATTACGGTATGACGCTGATTGCCGGGGAAAAGGGAATAGATAATATGGTGCAGTGGGTCCACTATATAGAGGGCGGCGAGGCTCCGCGTTTTCTTCATGGCTATGAGCTTGTGTTTACAACTGGAATGGAAAACCGTGATACCGGATGGCTTTTAAATTTTGCCGAACGACTGCACGAATATGGTGCCTGTGGATTTGTAATAAATCTCGGCCCGTATATAAAGGCGGTGCCATCAGAGGTAATAGAATACTGCAATTCAGTTAATCTGCCGCTGTATACAATCCCTTGGGAAACACGTATTGTGGATATAACATATGAATTCTGCCATCAAATAATCACAGATGAAAAGCAGAGCAGAAGTATGGCGGAGACATTTATATATGCTATAAATAATCCTCTTAAGGAAGAAAGCTATAAACCTGAACTGGAAAAGTACGGTTTTTGTGATGGGGATGAATATGCCGTCGCGGCTGTAAAGCTTAATGTAAACGATAAAGAGCGCCGCGAAAGTATGGAGCGTATGGCAAGGTATAATTTGGTGCGCAGGCTAAACAGATATACTGCGAGACATTCGATTTTTACAGTAGACAGGATTATGTTTGTTATATGCCAGGGAATAGAAGAGGCGGATTTTGAGGAACAGCTTAAAAAACAGGCTTCTGCGCTGAATGCCGCTTTTCCTGAGGATAGGGCTTTTATAGGCGTTTCGCCCTATGTAAAGGACAGCGGACTTCTTTTTAAATCATACAGAAGGTCGTGCGATGTGGTCAGGCTGGCTGAAAGCTTTGAAAAACAATTTCTGCGGTATGCCGATACAGGCATGTTTAAACTGCTCATGGCGGTCGACGATAAGGAAAGTATACATGATTATTATAATGACTGCCTTGGAAATCTTATTGAATATGACAATAAAAATAAGACCGATTACCTTGACACATTAAGATGCTATCTTGATAATGATTCAAGCATAGCGGAGGTTGCAAAAATTTCCTTTGTGCACAGGAATACGGTCAATTATAAAATAAAAAAGATAAAAGAAATACTAAATTGCGAGCTGACGCAGAAGGATAAGCTTATGCTTACCCTGGCCTTTATGACGGAAAGGATAATCTGAGTCAGCCAATAAATATCTGAAGCTCATAGGGTGAATTTGCCGGGTCATACAGACTTTTCAAATATTCAAAGGCTATTACCCTGTCGGCTTCAATTTTATTTTCTATACAGTACTTTTTAAAAAACGATAAGTCAAAGCTATCGGATAATATTTTGCACAGACAGCAAAGATAATCCCCATCCGGAAGTGTCTGTATATATTCTCCTTCAGCCGGGTCGTCTGCATATAAAGATACTGTGGAGCTGATGGGGTAAAATTTATTTTCCATCAGTGATTTAAAATCCAGAATATAGCCATACGGATTTAGTATTTCAACATCCTTTAGTTCGCGTCCGGATATAATATTTCTAAGCTGCATATCCATGGCGTACATTGAGTCGCCTTTTCTGGCAGGTACGCTTATTATTTTTCTTTTTGGTATATGTCTAATCACTATTTCGTCAGAGGTCTGTAATGACTTGGAGTATTCAAAAAAGTCAGACAGCCACTGCACACTTTGCTTTTTTCTTTCAAGCTTTCTGCTTTCCTCTTCCAAAATATCCTTTTGGCGTATCAGAAATTCCTCAATCAATGACAGATCTTTTGTAAGGAATATCTCCTTCAACTCTTTTAAAGACATACCGACATTTTTAAACCTTTTAATTTTATCTATATAGGAAAACTGGTCGTAGGTATAATATCTGTAGCCGTTGTTAGGGTCAATATACTTTGGTTTAAGAAGCCCCATTTCATCATACACCCTGAGTGCTTTTACCGAGATATTATTGATTTTTGCGGTTTCGCCTATTGAATATATTCCATCCATGCTGTCAATCCTTCTTTTTGTTCAAAGTATACAAAAAAGTACAACGTTTTTTTACTTGACATTTCCCTAGGGGCAGACTTTAGACTTAGCCGTAGAAAATAAATCTGCAGATTGAAATCAGTCACTTAGATTATAAAGGAGGAAGAAATAAATGTCAAAATTCTCTTTAGAAGAATGCGCAATGGATACAAAGCTTATTCATGCCGGACACAAAATAGACCCCACTACCCATTCAATGGCCAGTCCGATTTTTCAGACCGCTACATTCGGCTTTGATACAGTGGAGGAAATGGACGAGGCTTGGGACAAATTAGGATATCTTTATACTAGGGAAGGAAATCCATCCGTTATTTCCCTTGAGGAAAAGCTTGCCGTTATGGAAGGCGGAGAAGCGGCGGCAGCGATGGGTTCAGGAATGGGAGCCGTATGTTCGGCACTCCTTACTTTGCTGAATAAGGGAGACCATCTTATATGCTCACAGGGGCTGTTTTTTCACAGCAATATATTCATGAACGACCTTATTGCCAAGCTTGGTGTTGAGGTTGACTTCGCTGATTTTAAGGACCAGGAGGATGTGACGCAAAAGATTAAACCTAACACAAGTATATTTTTCATTGAAACTCCGGCCAACCCGACTCTTGGCGTTGTAGATATTGAGGCCATAGCAAAGATTGCAAAATCAAATAACTGCCTGTTCATTGTAGATAGTACATTTGCTCCGCCTCCGATTCAGCAGCCCTTAAAATGGGGAGCCGACTTAGTTATTCACAGCCTGACAAAATATATTAACGGACATGGAGATGCTCTTGGAGGAGCGGTAATAGGCAGAAAGGACCTTATTGAAAAAATAAAATATCCGGGTATGCCATGCTTCACAGGCGCCGCTCTGTCTCCGTTTAACGCTTGGCTTATAATGAGGGGAATGACAACCCTTGAAATGAGAGTAGAAAAGCACTGTTCAAACGCGCTTGCCATAGCGCAGTTTTTAGAGTCAAGAGATGAAGTTGAAAGAGTAATATATCCGGCTCTTAAATCGCATCCTCAGCACAGTCTCTGCGAAAAGCAGATGAACGGCATGGGTGGCGGAATAGTATCATTCTGGCTTAAAAACGGAATAAAGGGCATGACAGTAAGGGAAGCTGATTATAAGCTGTGCGACGCCCTTGGAATTATTACAATAGCCACAAGCCTTGGAGAAGGACACACCCTTATTCAGGTTGAAAACAGCAGTATGGTCAGAATAGCTGTTGGCCTTGAAAATCCCAAGGATCTTATAAATGATTTAAAACAGGCCTTTGAGTCTTTATAATAAAGGAGCGATAAAATGAGTGAAAATAAATTAGACTGGAAAAAATACCTGACTATATTCATAATAGCCAGCGGCACAACTGTAATGTACAGCCTGCCTTATCTTAAATCAACATTTTACGACCCAATGAGGCTGGCGCTTGGTCTTGACCACCAGCAGCTTGGAAACCTGCTCAGTGTATATGGTATACTGGCTACAATACTTTATTTTTTCGGCGGATTTATGGCCGATAAGTTCTCAGCTAAAAAGCTCATGAGCTTTTCCCTTGTGTCAACGGGCTTTTTAGGATTTTATTTTGCCACATTCCCGTCATACACAATGCTTCTTATTATATTTGCGCTTTGGGGAATTACGACAATATTTACATTCTGGGCCGCCTCGATGAAGGTCATAAGAATGCTTGGAGATGAAAGCGTACAGGGAAAGCTGTTTGGACTTAATGAAGGTCTTTCGGGTATAGCCGGGGTTGTTGTTTCTTTTATAGGCTTATACTTGTTTGAGATTTTTGCTGATGTTACAATAGGATTTAAGTATGTTGTTTGGCTCTATTCAGGTCTTTCTGTACTCTGCGGAATACTCATAATGTTTATAGTTAAGGAGAAGAAAGTTGAAGGGGAAAAAAGTGCTTCCCTTAAGGAGCTTGTAAGTGCTGTTAAAATGCCTAAGGCCTGGCTGATAGGACTTATAATATTTTCGACATATATGGTATTTTCATCTCTTACATACCTCAGCCCATATTTAAGCGATGTGTTTAAAATATCAATGGCTCTTATATCGGCGCTTTCTATCATACGTACATACGCTATCAAAATGGGCGCCTCACCAGTTGCGGGAATACTTGTTGATAAGGTTGGATCATCTTTAAAGGTACTTAATATAGGCTTTATTGCAGTTGCTGTATGTGAGCTTCTGTTCCTTCTGCTTCCCAGAAGCGAGAGCCTTGTAATGGTAGCTGTTCTTAATATGATAGTATTAAGTATTGTGCTTTTTGGCTTCAGAGGAATTTATTTTGCGACTGTTGCGGAATCCAAAATTCCCATTGAAAAGACAGGAGCAGTTATAGGCATAGCGTCTTTTATAGGCTTCTGTCCCGACGCGTTTTTCTATACGCTTGTCGGAGGATGGATTGATAAGGGCGAACAGGGATACACTTATATGTTTATTCTCTGCCTTGTGTGCGCTGTGGTAGGATTTATAGCTTCAAAGGTGCTCTATAACATGAATAAGGCCGAGGCGTAAAAGATACAATGTTAACTCAGACGTCCGTTGCGGCGTCTGAGCACTGTATAAAAGAGGTGAATTTTAATGAGAATAGCTGATATAATTGGAGTTGCGGCAATGTTTTTAATTATAGCCTTCGTTGGCTGGCGATCCTCCAAAAAAGTAAAAAATATAAATGATTTTACACTGGCGGGAAGCGGTCTGGGCAAAATACAGGCTGGCTTTAGTATGGCGGCAACAGAATTTGGCGGCAGCAGTCTTATAGGCGCAATGGCACTGTGCTACAGTATCGGAGTGGCCGGAGCGTGGTGGGACTGGTCAGCGGTTCCTGCCCTTATAATACTTGGCCTGTTTTTTGCCGAGAAAATAAAGCTTCCTAATCTCGTTACCATTACTGACTTTTTTGAAAAGAGGTATAATTACCCGACTAAGCTTATGGCATCCTTTATGCACATACTTGCCATTGCAACGCAGATTTCAGCGCAGTTTATGGTTGGAGCAGTGGCGCTTAACGGAATTTTCGGCGTCCCTAAAACAGTAGGTATACTTATATCAGTTGTTTTTGCGCTTGTCTATACGATGAGCGGGGGACTGTTGTCAGTAGTAAATACAGATGTTGTGCAGTTTATAATGATAATCGGCTCAATTCTTATAGCTCTGCCGATTTCAATCTATCACGCCGGAGGTTTTGAGGGGCTGGCCGCTGGACTTGAACAGGTTTTTTTGAGCTTTGGGAATATTGATTACAAAACGGTAATATCATGGTGCCTTTTCTGCTTTTTTACCTATGCCACAAGCCAGCACTATATACAAAGGGTATTTGCTTCCAAGGATAAAAGTACGGCGAAATTTGCGTTTGTGTTTACCGGAGTAATGTATATTATTTATGGACTTATAATAAGCCTTATCGGCGTATGTATAGTCGTTCTTATACCAAACCTTTCCGACCCAAACACAGGCTATACAATGCTTATTAAAAATTTTATGCCAAGCGGAATTGCCGGACTTATACTAGGGGGTATTTTTGCTGCGTCAATGTCTACTGCGGACTCAATGATACTGGCGGCGTCCACACTGTTTGTTAATGACATCTATACGCCGCTTATAGCTAAAAATAAAGAAGCTAAAAACAGTCTTGTAACGATCAGGATAGTTACTCTCATAGTCTGCGTTGTTTCTGTTATTATTTCTATGTTTATGGACAACATAGTTGACATAATGTATTTGGGAGGGCTTTTTTATTCTACTTCTGTATTCTTCCCATTGATTATAGGTATGAAGTGGAGAAGAGCGACAGCGCCGGCGGCCATTATTTCCATAATTGCTTCGGTAACGGTCGGGCTGCTTGCTGAGCTAGTCTTTAACGGATCGGTAAGCGGAGTATTCTCGCTTCCGTCTAACGTACTGTCAGCACTAACAAGCCTGATTGTGTTTATTATTGTATCACTGATGACCAAAAAGCCTGATGAGAAAAAATTGGAGTTTCTAAATCAGTAAATAAAAAATGACCGATATCGGTCATTTTTTATTTTATGGAAGAAGTCCCATATATTCTTCTGCGAATTTACTTGCCACTGCTCCGTCGGAGGCAGCTGTTACTATCTGACGAAGCGGCTTCTGTCTTACGTCTCCGGCTACAAATACTCCGGGAATATTTGTTTTTGTGGTTTCATCAGCAGCAATATAGCCTTCGCTGTCAAGCTCTATCTGGTCTTTAAAAAGAGAGGTGTTTGGTATCCTTCCTATGGCGACAAATATACCGTCGCAGGAAACTTCCGTTTTCTCTCCGGTGAGATTATTTGTTATTTCGGCTCCGGTAATTATTTTATCAAACAGGAATTTTGTTACTGCGCTGTTCCATATAAACTCAACGTTCTCAGCCTGTTCAAGACGCTTCTGGTATGCTGCCGAGGCTCTAAGCTTGTCACGGCGATGTACGATATAAACCTTTTTACAGAGCTTTGAAAGATAAAGCGCATCCTCAGCGGCTGTATTTCCCCCGCCAACTACTATTACGGTTTTGTTTCTGTACATCATGCCGTCGCATGTGGCACAGTAGGATACCCCGCGGCCTCTGAGCTCTCCCTCATGCTCAATACCAAGCTCCCTTGGAGCGGCTCCTGTAGCCAAAATTACAGTATCGGCTTCATAGTCTCCTGATGTTGTCCTGATTATCTTTACAGTAGATTTCAAATCCAGCTCTGTGACCTCGGCAAACTCACTTTCAGCGCCAAACCTTTCAGCGCCTGCTTTCATTTTTTGCGCGAGGTCAAACCCATCTACGGTTTCCTCAAAGCCTGGGTAATTGTCTATTTCAGTGGTAGTCGCCATTTGGCCTCCAGGAGAAAGCATTTCAAGAATAAGAACGCTTAGACCGGCTCTTGCGGCATATAATGCCGCCGTATAGCCTGCAGGGCCGCCGCCGATTATTATTGTATTATATCTTTTCATAAGTAATCACTCCTTTGAATTCAGTTTACCACAATAAGAAAAAAAGATACAGATTAAGTATTTATAAGTCTATCATAACTATAATAATAAAACGGTGACAACATCACAAATACATTGCGAAGCAAATAAACGGGTGTTATACTCACATTAACTGGAGGTGTGAAATATGGAATTTAAAGAGGTATTTCCAATATGGGACAAACTTAAAAAAGAAGAGCAAAGCCTGCTTGAAAATAATATATCCAGACATAAAATAAAAAAGAATGAAATACTGCACCGCGGCTTTGATGATTGTATCGGCCTTGTTGTCGTTATATCCGGAAGGTTCAGGGCATACATAATAAGTGACAGCGGCAGAGAGGTTACCTTATACCGTTTATTTGAGAGGGATATATGTCTGCTTTCAGCATCCTGCGTGCTTTCAGGAATACAGTTTGAAATCAGTATAGAAGCGGAGGAAAACTCGGAGTTTTATATAATACCGCCTAATATATTTAATGAATTAATGGAACAGTCGGCTGCTGTGGCCAACTATGCCAATAAAATAATGGCTTCAAGATTCAGCGATGTCATGTGGCTGATGGATCAGATAATGTTTAAAAGCTTTGACGTAAGGCTGGCCGAATTTCTTCTGGAGGAAAGTAATGTTGAGCAAAGCGACATTCTTACTATTACACATGAAAAAATAGCAAACCATATGGGAAGTGCAAGAGAGGTTGTATCAAGAATGCTGAAGTATTTTCAGACAGAGGGAATTGTAAAGCTATCAAGAGGAAATATTGAGATAGCTGACAGAAAAAGGCTTGAAACAATGGCGGAATAAGGAACGCAGGCAGGAAGCATGGCAAGAAGCTTTTATGTAGGAGAGGCAAAGAAGCAACAACTTTAAGATTGAATAAAAATAAGGAGCGCTTTGTCGCTCCTTATTTTTAATGGGGGAATTTTTTAGGAATTATTCATTTATTATGATGTTACTTGTTAAACATTTTTAATATGCTGGCCTTGGGCACTGCTCCGATTGTCCTTGTAATTTCCTTTCCGTCTTTAAATGCCACAAGGGTCGGAATGCTCATAACTCCAAAGGAGGAAGCCAGCTCGTTCTGCTCGTCGACGTTTACTTTGCATACCTTAATGTCGGGATTTTCGTCTGCAATCTGGTCTACTATCGGGGATACCATTCTGCAGGGACCGCACCAGGATGCCCAAAAATCAAGAAGCACCGGTTTGTTAGATTCCATAATTTCCTTATTGAAGTTTTCAGATGTTATTTTTAATGCTGACATATTAATCTCTCCTTTTAAGTTTTATAATTGGTTTTCCGTTTTTCTGGCTTAAATATATACTAAATAATGTATAAGTTCAGTGACACAGTCACATAACTTTTTGTTTAATTATATAAAAAGTTTAATAAATCGAATTTTTTATTTAATATACTTGAAAATCTCTAAAAAACATGTATAATGTAATTCGTTTAGTGTTATTAATACTTTTGTTTAGTATATATAAAGGAGCGTTATTATGGATATAGGACATAAAATAAAGCAGCTCCGCGTCCAAAACGGACTTACCCTTGAGGAACTGGCCAGCAGAAGCGAGCTTACTAAGGGATTTCTCTCACAGCTTGAAAGAAATCTGACCTCGCCGTCCATTTCTACACTGGAGGATATTTTGGAGGCTCTGGGAAGCTCCCTGTCGGATTTTTTCAAGGAAGAAAAGGATGAACAGACGGTATTTCAGAAAAAAGACTTTTTTATCGATGAGAGGGATGAGTGCACTATAAATTGGATAGTGCCAAATACCCAAAAAAATGATATGGAGCCTATTCTTATTGAGATACCTCAGGGAGGAAGGTCCTTTAATGTAAATCCGCATGGCGGAGAAGAGTTCGGTTATGTTGTTGACGGCAGCGCGATACTTGTTGTCGGGGACAAAAAATATTCAATAAAGAAGGGTGAAACCTTTTATATGACGGGAAAGGATTTTCATTATATTTTGAATGAGAAAAAGACTGCGGCGAAAATAATATGGGTATCAACGCCGCCGCTTTTTTAGGAGGAAGAAATGCATAAATTAATTCAATTCAAAAATATAGTCAAGGACTTTGACGGGCAGATTGTACTTAAGGGAATAAATCTGGATATATATGAAAATGAGTTTGTTACACTCCTTGGGCCCTCTGGCTGCGGAAAGACGACTCTTCTGAGAATACTTGGAGGGTTTTTAAGACAGAACGAGGGGCAGGTCATTTTTGATGACGTTGATATTACGGATGCTCCGCCCTACAAAAGGGAGCTTAATACGGTTTTTCAGAAGTACGCCCTTTTTCCGCACATGAATGTTTATGATAACATCGCCTTTGGCCTTAAAATTAAAAAGGAGCCTAAGGATGTAATAGAGCAGAAGGTTAACCGTATGCTTAAGCTGGTAGGGCTTGAGGATTACGGCAAGAGAGGCGTGTCTGAAATGAGCGGCGGTCAGCAGCAGCGTGTCGCCATAGCCAGGGCGCTTGTAAATGAACCGAAGGTTCTGCTTCTTGACGAACCGCTTGGTGCATTAGACCTTAAGCTTAGAAAGGAAATGCAGCATGAGCTTAAGAAAATCCAGCAGGAGGTTGGAATTACCTTCATCTATGTTACGCATGACCAAGAGGAAGCCCTCACAATGTCGGATAAAATTGTCGTAATGAAGGATGGGGAAATTCAGCAGATAGGAACGCCAACGGATATTTATAACGAACCTGTTAACGAGTATGTGGCTAATTTTATAGGAGAAAGCAATATAATTGACGGCACAATGCTTAAGGATTATGAGGTAATGTTCGAGGATAAAAAATTCGAATGTGTGGACTATGGCTTTGAGGAAAACGAGCCTGTTCAGATAGTAATAAGACCTGAGGACATAGATATAGTAAATAAAAAGGATGGTAAATTAAAGGGTGTCGTACGCTCAGTACTCTTTAAGGGCGTCCACTATGAAACGATTGTTGAGACTAAAAAGGGCACAACAATCACAGTAAAAATGCATGTATTTAATGAAAAGCCTGTAGTCAATGAAAAGGCCGGAGAAATGATGAGCGCCAATGATTTCGTTCTGGACGCGGAAGACGTCGGGGAGCTTACTGATGCTGATATAATTGCAAGAGCCTCCGCACAGGCCTGGGATCCAGGTACGGACGAGTATATCTCAATAACGAAAATAGAGTATGAGATTAGGGCTGAAAAGGGAACATACCCCGTAACCTTCTATACTGCCGCAGGAACGAGCTTTACAGCTAAAATGATTGTGCGTGATGAAAACAGGGTAGCCAGCAGTGAATATCAGGAAGAAATATTTGCTGTTAATATATTCAAGTCGGTTGATGAAATAAAGGAGAGCATTGCGCTTGAAACAGACCTTAAAACATGGGCCAATGCCTCGGCCTGGAGCTTGGAGGACGGTTCTTCAGTTGAAATAACAAAGGTTGAGTACAACTTTGATTCCGATAATATAGTTGCCGGAGACTACGACGTCACCTTTGCCACAGAGGGTTACGAGTATAAGGTTGATACAACTGATAAATATGAAGTGGGCGATGAGGTAGGACTTACATTCATGCCTGAGGACATACACGTTATGTCCGTAAACGGGTAAAATGAACCACTTTAAAAAAATGGCTTATCCATATGTGGCATGGATATCCATAATGGTAGTTGCTCCAATGCTGATGATAATAATGTATGCGTTTATCCAGCAAAGCAATGATGTTACGACCTTTAGATTTACATTGTCGAATTTTACAAGGTTTTTCAGTGACAGGGTATACACGGCAGTGCTTTACCGTTCTCTGTATGTGGCAGTAATAACAACTGTAATCTGCCTTTTGATAGGTTATCCTGCGGCTTATATTATAGCTATGGCAAAGCCAAGGCATAAAGCACTCCTTGTACTTATGATAACGTTTCCAACATGGATAAATATGCTTGTGCGAACTTATGCTTGGCTTGGCATACTCCAGGATGACGGAATAATAAATACTATCCTATCGCTGTTTGGCATAGGCCCGGTAAAAATGATATATACCAATTTTGCAGTAATACTGGGCATGGTATACAACTTTATTCCATTTATGATACTGCAGATATATTCGTCACTGGATAAAATGGATAAAAGCTATTTGGAGGCTGCCAGCGACCTTGGGGCAAATAAGGTTCAGAGCTTCATGAAGGTTACTCTCCCTATGAGCCTTCCGGGAGTTATAAGCGGAATAACGCTTGTTTTCCTGCCGGCTGTGTCAAGCTTTTTTATACCCAAGCTATTGGGCGGAGGACAATTTGTACTTATCGGAAACGTAATCGAGACACAGTTCCTTACAGCTGGCGACTGGAGCTTCGGAAGTGCGATTTCACTTATTATGGCAATTATAATCATGATATCCCTTTATATCACACGCAGACTGGACGCAGACCCGGCTGAGGCGAAAGGGGGACGGCTGTAATGAAAGAAAAAAAGAAAATAGGCTCAAAAATATTTATGCTCTTAATGATGATATTTTTCTATGCGCCTATCATTTATATAATAGTGTTTTCGTTTAACGGTTCACGCTCCCTTACTCATTTGGACGGATTTTCGCTTAGATGGTATGAAAAGATGTTCAATGACAGAACTATGATGGAGTCGGTATGGTATACAATAATTATAGCGGTGCTTTCAACTATAATTTCAACTGTTGTGGGAACTATAACATCTATAGGCCTTTCAAAGTCAAGGCCTATTCTCAAAAAGACTGTAGAGCAGATAAATAATTTTCCCATAATGAACCCTGAGATTGTGACGGCAATAGGCCTGCTGATGTTTTTCAGCGCCCTTGGCGTAAAAAAAGGGTTTACGACTCTGCTGTTGGCGCATGTAATGTTCTGTATACCATATGTAATGCTTTCAGTAACGCCGAAGCTTCGTTCACTGGATCCCAACCTGGCCGACGCGGCCATGGATTTAGGGGCTACGCCGTGGCAGGCGCTAACTAAGGTAATTGTGCCACAAGTAATGCCTGGAATTATTTCAGGGGCGCTTATAGCGTTTACCATGTCGTTTGATGATTTTATAATTTCGTATTTTGTTACCGGTAATGGAGTAAGCAATATTTCCATACTGGTTTATACAATGAGCAAGCGCGTTAATCCATCAATTAACGCATTGTCTACACTTGTGATACTTATTATTACGGTTGTACTCGTTATAGTTAACATTATACCTATATTTAGAGAGAAAAAGGAGAAAAAGACAGCATGAAAAAGTTTTTACCTATCTTATTAAGTTCGTTATTACTGCTTTCGGGCTGCGGCTCATCTTCAACTGCACCCGTTGAGGACCCGGTGGAAAAATACGGCTCAAAAACACTTAAACTGTTTACATGGGGCGAATACCTCGGAGAAAATGTAATTCAGGATTTTGAAAAGACATACGGAGTTGATGTCATAGTAGAATATTTTGATTCAAATGAAATGATGTATACAAAGCTTCAGGCAGGAGATGCCTATGACGTTATAGTACCATCAGACTATATGATTCAAAGGCTGCTTGGCGAGGATATGCTCCAGAGCATAGACAAGTCTTTGATACCTAATATGGATCTGCTTACAGACGGAGTTAAAAATCTGGCATATGACCCAGACAACGACTATTCAGTTCCTTACTTCTGGGGGACAGTGGGACTTGTATACAATAAAGAGAATATTCCCGCAGAGCTTATAGAGGAGGAAGGATTTGATATCCTTAAAAACACTGACTATGCAGGAGACATATATATGTATGACTCTGAAAGGGATTCTTTTATGGTAGCGCTTAAGGCTCTTGGATATTCTATGAATACTCAAAATGACGCTGAAATTGAGGAGGCATACCAGTGGCTTCTCGAACTCAATAATACAATGGACCCTGCTTACGTTACAGATGAAGTAATTGACAACATGATGAATGGCACAAAGGATATAGCCGTAGTATACAGCGGTGACGCTACAGTCATTCTTGATGAGAACCCGGATATGGCTTTTACTATGCCGAAGGAAGGAACAAATGTGTGGTGTGACGCTATGTGTATTCCCGCAAATGCCGAAAATCCTCTCCTTGCGCATGAGTTTATAAACTACATGCTTTCCTACGACGCCGCATACGACAACACAGTAACAGTAGGATATGCTTCAACCAATGATGAGGTTCTAAGAACAGTGGCAGAAAATGAGTACGAAGGAAATGCCGCTTATCTGCCTAGAGAAAATTATGATAAAGATGAAGTATTTGAAGACAACGAGGTTATGAGACAGAAGCTTAGCCAGCTTTGGCTGAAGGTTAAGGCTCAGTAATCTGATTATTAGAAATAGAATAAATTTCCTGACTGTTTGCTGGCGATAAGATTGGTATAAAGTTGACAAACAGAGAAACTGTAAATATACTATAAATATGAAATAAAATAGTGGTTGACTGGGTTGAACCGTTCAAATAACCTTCTATATATACAATATTTTAGTATATGCGAATGCTATAGGCGCACGTTAAGGCTTTTTTACGGCTTGACTGTGCGTCTTTTAATTTATAATTATAAGGGGGATTTAAAGTGAGAAAAAAGGGAATGTTTATTTTTATTGGATTTATTTTTTCGGTGATGTGCAGCAGTATAGCGTTTGCTGAGGATATCGGGAGTCCTGAACTGCCGAGCTTAGGAATCGGCAGAACAGTCATTGAGAAAGGAAAGTACTATATTATAAATGAAGCCGGAGAACCGGAAGAGAACACCGGCGATGAATTTAACATTTATTACGACGAAAAAAACGATACTCTGATTCTAAAAGATGCTGATATTAACAGCAGCTTTTATATACCAGCTGGGACTAGGGTCTGTCTTAAAGGTGCGAATACAATAGACGGCGGTGTTGGCTTTCAGGTTTCCGGCACCGGGGATATTAGCATAGAGGGTGATGGATCGGTTATAATCACATGCTCTACAGAGGGCATACTAAACTCTCAAGGAGGGCTTTCAATAAGCGGAGATGCTGATATTACTATAAACGCCGAGGCATATGCGATTAATTTGGGGGGGGGAATTTAAATATAAATGGCGATGTTAAATTAGTCTCAACGGGAAGCCAGCCCGCAATGGATGCTGAAAATATATACATAGGCGGAAGAGCGGATATTCAAACTAAAAGTGGAATTACTGCTGATAATAAGGTTATTATAAAAGATAAGGCAGAAGTTAATGTAAAGGCTACATCTTCTACATTTGCGATCAACGGTGATAAAGGGGTTGACATACTTGACAGGGCTTATGTAACTGCTGAGGCAAATACGGCAATTAACTCATTTCATGGAAGTGTCAATATTGAGGGATACGCTGATTTAAAAGCACTTGGAGCAAATAGTGCTGCTATTTCATCAGGACTTAATTATATAGAAGACAGACATGAAGTAAATATAAGCGGGGAAGTAAAGCTCGTAGGGTATGTGGGAATTGGAATAAGTAAGGGTGATATCAATGTATCCGGCGGAAAAATAACTTCATCAGATGTACAGGTGGGCTTATATATTACGCAGAATGGAAATATAATTATAAGCAACGGATCTGAAATAGATATTGCGTCGGGGATATATAGCATGAGAACAAACGAAGGCGAACTTGTCATCAGTGACAGCATGATTACCGCGGCGGGAGATATAATGGCTTTTGGAAGCGTTCCTGAGCTGAAATATAAAAATGGATTTAGGGTTACAGCAGGTGAAAACAGCGGAGATGCAAGAGTTGTTGATAAGGATGATTTAGCTAATGAAACGTTTACTAGAAATAAATATGTAAAAATAGAGCCGGTTAAAAAAACTGAAGATAAAACAAGTTCAGGCCATTCGTATTCTCTTGATTATGGCATACCAAAAAAAGTGGAGGATAAAACCGAAAAAGAGGTTCATGATACAATAAATCAAAATCCGTTTTTAGATGTTAATGAAAATGACGATTACTATAATTCTGTTTTAGACTTATATAATAAGGGAATAATAAGCGGAGTAAGCGTTAACTCATTTGGACCTGACAAACAAATATCCAGGGGCATGATAGCCGCAATTATACATAGAGCGGAACAGTCGCCAGAACCAGGCGATATTGCGAAATTTTTAGATGTTACGAGCGAAAAGTACTATGCAAAGGCTGTGGCGTGGGGAGCGGAGAATAATATATTAAGCGGGTTTGATAGCGCCAGCTTTGTCCCTGAAGGTGATATAACAAAAGAACAGCTGGCAGTTATACTTTATAGATATTCAGCATATAGAGGAATGGATACTACTGTTGAACATGAAAAATCAAGAATTTCTGATCTTGATGGTGTATCGGACTGGGCGGTGGATGCGGTTGAATGGTGCCTTAACAATGATGTAATGAAGGCTGATGGCAGCGGAAGATTTTATCCAAAAAATTTAGCGGTGAGATCGGAGGCTGCAATGGGCATAGCTAAGGTAATTTAATTGATATATCGGTTTAATTAAAGCTGAGTAATATAATGATTTGGAAATAAACTGACAGATTAAGCGTTACTGAAACGCTCAATCTGTCAGTAATTTTTTTGCCTTTCTGTACTTCTCTAATCTTTGATAATCTACTTCTGTCGGATTTTTAATCCTTGAAATATCCATGTTGTCTGTCAGGTCTGCAAGCTTAACCGCCCTTGCGGTTCGGTTGGATTTCAAACGCGATATATATTCCATATAATCATCTTCCTTTTTGCGTGTAAGAAGCCTGAGCGCGTCAATTATTTCCAAGCTGAAGCCTTCGCTTATCAAATATTCCTCTGTTATATCAGTATCCTCTAAAACATCATGCAGGACAGCAGCACACTGCTCAGTTTCGCCTTTTACACTAAGCATAACACGAAGCGGATGGAGAATATAAGGCTCTCCTGCCTTATCTGTTTGGTTGTTATGGGCTTTAGCGGCTATTTCAATTGCTTTGTTAATAAGCATGTTATTACCTCCGGCTAAATTGTATATAAATATATTAACATATTTTTCGGAGAATATTATGGTTTTTGGAATTTACTGCAGAAAATCCGTACTGTCTGATAAAGGGGAGTCAGTTGAAAACCAAATGGAAATGTGCAGGTCGTACGTTATAAATAAATTCGGCGAAAACAATGAGTTTATTTTGTACGAGGATGAGGGCTATTCAGGCAAGAATACATCGAGGCCGATGTTTATAAAGCTGACAGAAGACATAAAAAAGAAAAAGCTGGACTATGTTGTTTGCTACCGGCTTGACCGTATGAGCAGAAGCGTAAGCGATTTTTCGTCGCTTGTTGAAATGATGAACAGATATAAAACAGGACTTATATGCATTAAAGAAGAGTTTGACACATCTAAGCCAATGGGTAAAGCTATGATGTATATTGCCAGTGTGTTTGCCCAACTGGAAAGGGAAACCATAGGGGAACGGGTAAAGGATAATATGACAATGCTTGCCAAAGGCGGCCGATGGCTGGGAGGAAATACGCCTCTTGGCTGCAGCTCTGTCAAAGAGCAGTATATGGGAGAAAACGGGCGGATAAAATATGCCAGCTTTCTGAAGGAAAACAGGGACATGGATAAGGTTAAAGAAATATATAGTATTTTTTTAAAATTTGGAAATTTATCAAAAACCGCAGAGGAGCTAAATTCACTTGGAATAAAAACAAAGAACGGAAAAGCATTTACCAACCTTTCCTTAAGAGATATACTTACTAACCCTGTTTACTGCCGGGCGGACAAAACGGCAATAACTTATATGCTGAATAAAGGAATTACGGTATATGGAGAACCCTGCGGCAGCGGACTTATCGCCTATAATAGAAACAGCCGTGATAACACTGTAATTTCCGTAGGAAAACATAATCCGGCCGTTTCAGGCAGCGTTCTCTGTGGGAATAGAAATCCGGGTTCAGACCACAGGCTTCAAAAGCTTCCA
>OHAS01000766.1_pt1 | contig 26894 bp, 29 predicted proteins | sample 1577131 | NCBI WGS metagenome assembly OHAS01 (sample SAMEA3541566, study PRJEB24748) | human gut metagenome | biome: human gut; feature: human-associated habitat; material: faeces | place: China | collected 2012 | reverse complement strand
AAGGGCCTCTGCGGCAAGGGCAACAGTTGCGCTTGAAACAGGAAACTCCAAAATGTCTCCTTCTCGGCCATACTTTTTGAAATACTCTCTGACTTTATCAATTGACATAGTATTACCTCCGTTAAAATTATTGCTATTAATTAATATAAATAGTTTTTTAAAATTTTGCAACGGTAGATAATAAGAATTGTCAGACGTTTTGACGGTATTGGCATTGAACAGCAGACTGAAAAAGGTTATTATAATACTAACAGCAATTTTAGAAGGAGAGGCCTGCTATGTACAAGACAACAGTAACCGAGGACAGACGGGAAATATTTACTATTTTAAAAGCTTTTCTTGCCGGACAGTATGAGGCTAAGAAGCTTGTATATACTCATGTCTCCTATTCGAATATAGAAGGAACAAAATATAATGTCTGTGATTACGAGGATGACCTGTCATTCACTAAATCGGGTAGAATTTGGCTGTCCAGGAGAATTGAGACGTTTACAAGTGACTTTGACAAGGAAACTATGGAGAATATTAAAAGAAGAATAACTCAGGGATGTATTAAATCAGATGACTATATAAAGGAATTGTGTGAATTCCCAATAAATGGCGAGCTGACTGTTATAAAGGAAGTAGACCCAAATAAACCCCAATAATTAATGGACGGTTAGAATTTGTAATTTATGCACTCACCATGTATAATGTTCGCATAATCTCATTGCAAAGTGGAAAAAATCTGATATAATAATATGGTGAATATAAGGAATATAAATAGACAGACAATTTTGGAGGATGATATAAATGGTTGAGACAAAGGACGTAAACGGACAGATTCAGATATCTGACGAAGTAATAGCAATAATCGCTGGAACAGCTGCAGTTGAGACAGAAGGAGTTTCACTGCTTTCGTCTGCGGCAGTAAACACTGTGAAGGGATTTTTCGGCAAGAAAAACCAGTCAAGGGGAGTTAAGGTCACAGTTGAGGAATCAAACGCTCTCGTTGAGGTAGAAATATCAGTCAAATTTGGAATTAATATTAAAAATGCCTGCGAAGAAGTTCAGCAGAAGGTTAAAAATGCGGTCGAGACTATGACTGGTCTTACTGTAACAGGAGTTAATGTAATAGTTTCTGAGGTTTCTGTAGAAAAGGAAGCTCCTGTGCCCGTACCCGAAACAGCTGACGAGGAAACAAAAGCAGAGTGATTCTTTATGAGGCAATAGTACGGCTGTCACTTTTAGGCCGGTTCCCATTTAAGGCTTTTATGGGACCAGGCCTTTAGACAGCCTTTTTAAATGTTGGGAGGGCGAACTGATGGGACGAAGAAATGCCAGAAAGCTGGCGTTTTATTTATTATTCCAGTACGATTTTGTTAATAATGGGGATTATGAAGAGGTAAAAAATATTTTTCTTACTGTGAATTCTGATGACATTGCAGAAAATGACAGAGAGTATATAATATCAAAAACAGACGGAACAATGAGCCATCTTGTTGAGATTGACGAGCTGCTTGGTACATACGCGAAGGGCTGGAGTGTTGACAGAATGAGCAAGGTGGATAAGGCTATATTAAGGCTGGCTGTATATGAAATAAAATATGCGCCTGATGTGCCAGACGGAGTGGCTGTAAACGAAGCTGTTGAGCTTGCCAAGACATACAGCTCAGATGAGGCGCCGGCTTTTATAAACGGAATACTGGGTCAGATTTTAGGCAGTGAAGCTAATGCTTGAACCTAAAATTTATTCGGTATCTAAAGTTAATAGCTATATAAGGACAATGCTTGAAAATGACTTTGTCCTTAATAGCATATGGGTTGCAGGGGAAATATCAAATTTTAAAAGGCACAGCTCCGGACATATGTATTTTTCGCTCAAAGACAGTGAAAGCGTTATAAGATGTATAATGTTTAAGGGCGATGCTGATATGCTGCCTTTTATGCCTGAAAATGGTATGTCTGTAATTATATGCGGGTATGCGACAGTATATGAAAGGGCCGGAGAATATCAGATTGTTGCCCAGCTTATTAAGCCAGACGGGATCGGTGCACTAACAATTGCGTTTGAGCAGCTGAAAGAGAGATTGGCTGGTGAAGGGCTTTTTGACCCTGATTTTAAACGGGAAATAGTAAAAAGACCGAAAAATATAGCGGTGGTTACTTCGCCTACAGGAGCTGCTGTAAGAGACATAATAAAAATAGCCAGGGCAAGAAACAGCTCGGTGTCAGTAACAGTTGTTCCGGTGCTTGTTCAGGGAGAATCTGCTGCTGACTCAATTGTTGAGGGAATAAGACTCGCCAACAGGCTTAAAAGAGCCGATACGATAATAGTTGGACGAGGCGGAGGAAGTATAGAGGACCTTTGGGCTTTTAATGAAGAGAAAGTTGCCAGAGCCATATTCGCATCAGAAATACCAGTTATTTCTGCTGTCGGACATGAAACTGATTTTACCATAGCCGATTTTGTAGCGGATATGAGGGCGTCAACCCCTTCTAATGCTGCTGAACTGGCTGTTAACGATATAAATGAAGACAGAAGAAGAACAGAGTACGCTGCAGACAGGCTGGAAAGGGATATGGCCTATTTTATAAACAGAAAACAGGAAAAATATAATAATCTTGTTAATAACAGAAGCTTTAAAAAACCTCAGATAGCTCTGGAACAAAAGGAATCATATGTATTGTCTTTTATTGAGGCTGTCAGGGCAAAAACGGAAAATAAAATTAAAAATGACAGTATGGTTCTGTCAAATGCAGCTTCTACTCTTGAGGCGCTTTCTCCTCTTAGGGTATTGGCAAGAGGATATTCATATACAGAGAATGAGACGGGCAGAGTAATTGCATCTGCCGAGTCTGTTTCAAAAGGGGACAGGCTTTATGTCACGTTCATGGACGGCAGGCTGTCCGCTATTGTTGAGGATAAGGTGATATTTGGTGGCAAAGAAAACTAAGAGCTTTGAAGAAGCGCTTTCAAGGCTTGAAGAAATTGTTAATGCAATGGAAGAAGGGGAATTATCCCTGGATGAAATGGTAAAACTTTATAAAGAGGGCGTTGAACTGGCGGCATTATGCTCAGGAAAGCTTACGGACGCTAAGCAGCAGGTTACAATACTCTCGGCCAGCCTTGACGGACAGTTATCGGAAAAGCCATTTGAGCTTAAGGAGGAAGATTAATGAGTTTTAAAGAGGAACTGAAAAACAGAGCGAATACTGTGGACGAATATATGGAAAAGTTTCTTCCTTCTGCTGATGATTATCCTGAGATCATTTTCGAGGCTATGCGCTACAGCGTATTTGCCGGAGGAAAAAGGCTTAGGCCGGTAATGGTTATGGAGGCTTGCAGAGCCTTTGGCGGTGATTGGGAGAGCTCAATGCCGTTCGCCTGCGCAATTGAAATGATTCATACCTACTCGCTTATACATGACGATCTTCCGGCTATGGATAATGATGACTATAGGAGAGGGCGACTGACAAGCCATAAGGTTTTTGGAGAAAACATAGCTATACTTGCTGGAGACGCTCTTCTTCATCAGGCGTTTGAGGTTATGGCGAAAGCATGCGTCCAGCAGAATGATATAAGATATACCAAAGCTATGCTCGCTATTGCACAGGGGGCAGGCGTACACGGCATGGTTTCCGGTCAGGTTGTTGATGTAATAAGCGAAGGAAAAGAAATTAATAAGGATACACTTGATTTTATACACAAAAACAAAACTGCGGCTATGCTGATAGGAGCCCTAAAAGCGGGTGCGGAAATTGGCGGCGCCGATGCTTCGGAGATAAAAAATATTGAAAGGGTTGGAGAGCTTGTAGGAGTAGCATTCCAAATTCAGGACGATATACTTGATGTCACAAGTACTGTTGAAAAGCTTGGCAAACCAATAAACAGTGATGAAAAAAATCATAAGGTCACTTATGCCACAATGTTTGGCGTAGATGACGCTGCCAAAATAGTTGAAGACATGTCTGAGGAGGCAATTGAAATCCTTAAAGGCATGGGCAGCAAAGCAGATTTTCTTGTAGAGCTTACAAAATATCTGATAAAAAGAGAAAACTGATGTACCCATAGAAAGTGGTGTAATTCTTTTGAAGAGATTGCTTGATTCGGTTAATTGGCCGAAGGATATAAAAAAGCTGAATATCAGCCAGCTTAACAGGCTGGCTTTGGAGCTGCGTGCATTTCTTTTGGAAAACGTATCAAAAACGGGAGGTCATTTGGCGTCTAATTTAGGTATAGTTGAGCTTACCTTAGCCCTGCATTACTGCTTAAATACACCGGAGGACAAAATTGTTTGGGACGTGGGACATCAGGCATATATACATAAAATAATAACCGGAAGAAAAGATGTGTTTGACACTCTCCGACAGCTTGACGGAATATCTGGTTTTCCTAAGCCTTGTGAAAGTGAATATGATACTTTTACGGCTGGACACAGTTCAACTTCAATATCAATTGCTTTAGGGCTTGCCTGTGCCAGAGATTTATCCGGCGGCAGCGAGAAAATTGTGGCCGTTATAGGTGATGGCTCTATGACTGGAGGAGTGGCTTTTGAGGCGCTGAACAACGCTGGCCGCTCAAACAGGAATTTGATTGTAATACTTAATGACAACCAGATGTCTATATCAGATAATGTAGGGGCAATAAGCAGGCATCTTGGAGAGCTGAGAACAGAGAGAAAGTATCTTGAGGCAAAGGACGATGTTAAAAAGTTCCTCAGCCGACTTCCTGCCGGGGCTCCAATGGTTGATACAATAAAGAGGACAAAAAAGAGAATTAAATATATGTTTGTTCCGGGTGTTATTTTTGAAGAGTTCGGATTTAAATATATCGGCCCCGTAGACGGGCATAACCTTCAGGAGCTTATATCAACTATTGAAAAAGCGGAACAGATTGAAGGACCGGTCATGGTGCATGTCAGGACCGTTAAGGGAAAGGGATATAAGTTTTCAGAGAAAAATCCAAAAGATTACCATGGGGTCAACTCATTTGACTTGAAAACTGGAAAACCAATAGCTAAGTCTGCACTTCCAAGCTATTCGTCCGTATTTGGAAAAACGCTTGTAAAGCAGGCAGAAAGTGATGGAAAAATAGTTGCGGTATCTGCTGCTATGTGCAGCGGAACAGGACTTGACTGCTTTGCTAAAAAATTTCCTGAAAGATTTTTTGATGTGGGCATTGCGGAACAGCATGCTGTTTCATTTTCAGCTGCAATGGCAAAGGCCGGTTATAAGCCTGTATTTGCTGTATATTCTACATTTTTGCAGAGAGCATACGATGAGATAATGCAGGATGTATGCCTGCAGAACCTGCATGTTGTTTTTGGAATTGACCGAGCCGGAATTGTAGGCAGCGATGGAGAAACACATCAGGGGATATTTGACCTGTCATATCTTCTCCATATGCCTAATATGACTGTTATGGCTCCTAAAAACGGCTGTGAACTTGAAAAAATGCTGAAATATGCTTTGGAAAATATGAATTCGCCTGTTGCCATCAGATATCCAAGAGGTGAAATATCTGAAAGCTTTTCAGATTTAGACAATGAGATTGAATATGGAAAGGGAGAACTGCTTAAAGACGGCGAAAAAATAGCGGTTTTTTCACTTGGAAGCACAGTTGACGATGCAGCAGAGGCATGTGAACTGCTTGAGAGGGACGGATATGCGCCTATGCTCGTTAACTTAAGATTTGCTAAGCCTGTAGATAAAGAACTGATATTAAATGCAGCTTTAAAATGCCGTTATTTGTTTACTGCTGAGGACAACGTAAAAAATGGCGGAGTGGGCGACAGTATACTTAATATACTTAATGAAAATGAAAAATTGGGAGAAACTGTATTTCATTCTTTCGCCATGCCCGATAAATTTATCGAGCATGGTTCGCGAAATGAGCTGTATAAAAGATATGGTCTGGACGGCGAAAGTATGTATTTGGAAATAAAGAAGCGGGTTGAAAATAATGGCTGACAAAGAAAGACTTGATGTACTTATTGTAAATAGAGGGCTTGCTTCCTCGAGAGAACTGGCTAAGGCTTATATTATGGCCGGAAACGTATATGTCGACGGCAATAAGGAAAATAAAGCCGGTACAAAAATTGATACTGATTCTAACATAGAGGTTAGAGGAGGCGAGATGCCGTATGTCAGCAGAGGCGGCTACAAGCTTGAAAAGGCGATGGAAGTATTCCCTGTTGAAATAAAAGGGAAAGTCTGCATGGATATAGGGGCTTCTACCGGAGGCTTTACAGATTGTATGCTGCAAAATGGGGCTTCAAAGGTATATTCGATTGATGTCGGATATGGCCAGCTGGCATGGAAGCTGAGAAATGACGAGCGTGTCGTCTGCATGGAGAAGACTAATGTACGATATATTAATGAAGAACAGATAAGCGACAGGCCGAGCTTTGCATCTGTCGATGTATCATTTATTTCATTGACAAAGGTTATACCCCCGGCAGTTAACGTAATGGCCGAGGATGCCCAAATGGTATGCCTTATTAAACCTCAGTTTGAAGCCGGACGTGAAAAGGTCGGAAAAAAGGGCGTTGTCAGAGAGAAGTCCACTCATCAGGAAGTAATTATAAAAATAATAGATTTTGCATTTAATGAAGGACTTAATATAATAGGAATAGATTTTTCACCGATTAAAGGACCTGAAGGAAATATAGAATATTTAATAATGTTTGACAGAAAAAACAGCGGGCTTACAAAAGAAGAAGCTTATAAGACCGCACATGATATAACGGAACAGTCACATGAGCTGCTTTGAGGTGATGTAAAAGTGAAAACAGTTGGAATAGTACCTAATTATGATAAAGAGGCCGCCATGAACCTTGTAGGTGAACTGGCTCAATTTCTGAGAGAGAAGGACTGCAAGGTTGTACTTACATATAAAATTGCAGAAGTTACGGGACTTAAAGAGCTTGGCGTAACAAAATATGAGCTTTTTTCAAAATCAGATTTTATTATTGTGCTTGGCGGGGACGGAACACTGCTTGATACGGGAAGAAAAGCCGCCAAATACGGAACTCCGCTTTTGGGGATAAATATGGGTACAATGGGCTTTTTAGCTTCGGCAGACGGAAACGACTACCGTGAGACGATAGAAAAGGTTTTAAACGGAGAATATAAGCTTGAGAAAAGGCTTATGCTTGAAGCTGATATAATATCGGATACAGACAGCCCGAAACAGTATACAGCAGTAAATGACGTTTGTATTGCCAGAGGAGTTTTTACAAAAATAACCGATTACAGTATATATGTAAACGATGAATACCTCGCTACCTTCAGGGCTGACGGAATAATAATTTCAACGCCAACAGGCTCCACAGCATATAATCTTTCTGCTGGGGGCCCAGTGCTCAAGCCAGATATCGGCTGTATGGTTATAACACCGATTTGTGCCCATTCCCTTCATTCCAGAAGCATTGTTGTATCGGCAGATGACATTATAAAAATAGAGGCAAGCTTTGGTGCAAACGGGGATATAATAATGTCAATGGACGGGCAGACAAGCGTAATAATGAATAACGGCGATACTATAAATGTAAAAAAGGCTGCCAGCAGCGTTAATATTATAAAAACAAACAGAAGAAGCTTTTATGAGATATTGAGGAAAAAACTGATTTCAAAGGGGGAATAAAAGTTGAAGGTATCCAGACATGCAAAGATTTTAGAGCTGATTGAAAAATATGATATTGAGACCCAGGACGAGCTTGCGGCAAAGCTCAGAGAGGACGGCTTCGATGTAACCCAGGCTACTGTTTCAAGAGATATAAGGGAAATGAGGCTTACTAAAATATCTGTTGAAAAGGGAAAACAGAAGTATGCCGCAATGGCCAGCAGTGACAACGAAATATCTGACAGGCTTATAAGAGTGTTTAAAGAAGCGGTTGTGAAAATGGATTATGCCGGAAACATGGTTGTTATTAAAACCCTTGAGGGCATGGGAATGGCCGTTGGAGTTGCGCTGGACAACATGCAGAATAGTGAAATACTCGGAACAATAGCGGGGGACGATACAGTCTTTTGTGTTATAAGAGGAAATCATCAGGCGGCTGAACTTATAGAAAGGCTTTATCGTATTATACATAGCTGATTGGGGGCGTAACCTATGCTCGAATATATAAATATTAAAAATATAGCACTGATAGAAGAGTCAGAGGTGGCCTTTGGAAGGGGATTAAACGTGCTTACTGGAGAAACCGGAGCCGGAAAATCTCTTATTATTGATGCCTTGGGTTTCTCGCTTGGGGGAAGGGCAAACAGGGAAATAATCCGCAGGGGAGAGGAACAGGCTGTTGTTGAGTCTGTATTTTCTATAGACGATAAAAAAATAGAGAAAATCCTTGATGATATGGACATTGAACATGGGGAGGACAATACACTTGTAATCAGGCGTATTTTACATATGAACGGAAAAAGCGTCTGCAAGGTGAACGGAACTACGGTTACTGTAGGTCAGCTTAAAGAGCTGTCTTCATGTCTTGTGGACTTCCATGGCCAGCACGAACATCAATCGTTATTAAATCCAAGTAAGCATATTGAGCTTTTGGATAAGTTCTGCGGTACTGAGCTTGATGCGGAAAAAGCAAAGCTTGCTGAGTTTTTAAAGAAGTATAAAATTACTATGAAGGAAATGAAGGCTATTGCCGGTAACGAATCTGAAAGGGAGAGAAGAACAGAAATTCTTTCGTATCAGATAAGTGAACTGGAGACTGCGGACATAAAACCGGGTGAAGAGGATACTCTGACTGAGAGAAAGAAAATTCTTCAAAACGGAGAACGCATGAGGGAAATGGCCGGGAAATGCATTAATATACTTTATAACGGCGTTAACGGTCTTCCGGCCAGCGATATGGTAACCGAGGCTGCTGATACCCTCAGACAGCTTAACGATATAGATATCTCAGTAAAGCTTATTTATGAAATTGTAAATTCCGCTGCAATTCAGCTTAATGAGGCTGAGAGGGAACTGAAAAGATATTTTGAAAACCTTGAAACAGGCGATGATGAAATAGAAAAAATAGAAGAACGCCTTAGTATTATATATGCCTTTAAAAAGAAATACATCTGCACTTCTGACGGTCTTGCTGAAAAGCTTGAAAACTTAAGGAATGAATATGATATGCTGATGCATTCCAGAGAGAGGCTTGAGGTGCTTGAAAATGACAGGAAAGAGCTTTTCAAAAGTATGGTTGACGTCTGCAAAGTTATGACAGATATCAGAAAGAAGAAAGCGGAAGCGATAGAAAAGGATATTGAAACTAATCTTCGGGAGCTGGAGATGGACAAGGCCAGATTTAAGATAAGAATTGATCAAAAAAATCAGCTCGGAATTGACGGCTGGGATGATGTGGAATTTATGTTTACAGCAAACGAAGGCGAGGAGCTTATGCCTTTGGCTAAAATAGGCTCTGGAGGAGAGCTTTCAAGGGTAATGCTTGCTCTTAAGGTGGTTTTCGGAAATGTTGATTCAATAGGTACGTTCGTTTTTGATGAGATAGATACGGGAATAAGCGGCAGAACCGCCCAGAAGGTTGCTGAAAAGATGCATAAGGCGGCTAAAGCGAAACAGATTTTATGCATAACGCATCTTCCTCAGATTGCTGCTATGGCCGACAGCCATTATATGATTGAGAAAATTAATCAAAAAGGCAGAACGAGAACCGTGATAAAAATGCTTAAAAAAAACGAAGAAGTCAGGGACATCGCAAGGCTCATGGCGGGAAGTGAGGTTACGGAGATGTCCGTAAACGCCGCAAGAGAGATGAAGGAACTGGCGTCTAAGTTCAAAAATGAAAACAGATAAAACGGTGAATAAAATGGTCTCCTTTAAGGAGACCATTTTTAATTTTCATCATTTTTATCATATTCCGCTTTGGCTTCCGCAACCATTGACAGATCTATTTCCGGGTGAGCTTCGTTTTCATTTATAAGATGATTGTCTGAATTATATGTTTTAACCGTTATTCCGGACTTATCAAAATCGGCAAAATTATTCTGTATGTTTAGGTACTGCTCAGATTTTTCCGCTAAAGAGTATTTACAGTCTGTGTTGAACTGCATATAGTTAGTGAGAATTTTGAGCAAGTATGGGTCCTGCACTTGAAATTCATCTGATACGCCTGTAATATAGTCTGGGGACACATTTAAAGTACATGCAAAAAAGATAATATCGTCAAATTCAGGGAATTTTTTTATATTCAGCTTCTCTTTCACGGCCATCATTTTTTGAGCATTACTGTCAATACCGTGTTCACAAACGTATTGTGTAATAAGAGATTCAATACGTGCAATATTTAACTTATATGCTGCCATAGTAACGCCTCCTTATTTAAATAAGTATATCATAAAAATAACAAAAATAAAATCGAATTGTGACGAATATCGACGAATGTATTTTATACTAAATTAATAGGGATTAGTATTGACATACAGACAAGGCAGTGATATATTATGTATATCCAACTAAAATAGTAGGATTTATGGATAACGCTCCATTAAAAAAGGCAGACTAATTAAAAATTATATAAAAGGAGTCAGTTTTATGAAAGAAATAATTTACTTTGATAACGCGGCTACAACACCTATTAGGCCTGAGGTCTATGAGGAGATGAAGCCATATATTGAAACTTACTTCGGAAATGCATCCAGTGTTTATGGCATAGCAAGGGAAAGCAAAAAGGCTATAGATAAAGCAAGAGAGCAGGTTGCTAAAGCATTAAATGCAAGGACTGAAGAAATATTTTTTACAGGATGCGGGTCTGAAAGCGACAACTGGGTTCTTAAGGGAGTTGCGGCTGCCCTGAAAGACAAGGGAAACCACATAATAACTACATGCATCGAGCATCATGCTATACTTCATACATGTGAGTTCTTAGAGGAGAATGGATTTGAGGTAACATATCTTCCTGTAGACGAATACGGCAAGGTGAGCGTAGACGACCTTTTAAAGGCAATCAGACCGACAACAATACTTGTAAGCGTTATGTTTGCTAATAATGAAATCGGAACGATTGAGCCAATTAAGGAAATCGGAGCAGTTTGCAGAGAAAAAGGAATTTATTTTCACACAGACGCTGTCCAGGCAGTTGGTCATGTAAAAATAGACGTTCAGGATATGAACATTGATTTTCTTTCACTTTCAGGACATAAGCTTGGCGCGCCGAAGGGAATAGGAGCACTCTACATTAGAAAGGGCTGCAAAATTAAAAATCTTATTCACGGCGGAGGACAGGAAAGAGGCAAAAGAGCGGGAACAGAGAATTTAATTGGAATAGTCGCTCTTGGAAAGGCTATTGAAATGGCAGTAGCTGAAATGGAAGAAACTACAAAAAAGCTTACTTATTTAAGAGACAAGGTTATAAATAATATATTGGAAAATGTTGATTATGCAAGACTTAACGGCCATCCTACGGACAGACTTCCGGGAAACGTTAATATATCGTTTGAGTTTATAGAGGGTGAATCAATGCTTCTGCTGCTTGATTCACATGGTATATGCGCTTCCAGCGGCTCTGCCTGTACTTCTGGCTCGCTTGATCCATCCCATGTGCTTCTTGCAATCGGGCTGCCTCACGAAAAGGCTCATGGCTCGTTAAGAATTACATTAGGACACCAGAATACTGAGGAAGAGGTTGATAAGCTCCTTGAGGTGCTCCCTCCAATAGTACAGAGGCTCAGAGATATGTCTCCTCTTTACGAAAAGATAAAGAATCAGAAATAAACGGAGGTAATTATTATGGAATACAGCGAAAAAGTAATGGACCATTTCATGAATCCCAGGAATGTAGGGGAAATAGACGACGCAAGTGGTGTAGGTACTGTTGGTAACGCCAAATGCGGAGATATTATGAAGGTTTATCTTAAAATAGAAGATGGAATTATTCAGGACGCCAAATTTAAAACATTTGGCTGCGGAGCCGCAGTTGCAACAAGCAGTATGGCCACAGAGCTTGTAAAGGGCAAAACAATTCAGGAAGCTCTTGAGGTTACGAATAAGGCGGTTATGGAGGCGCTTGATGGGCTTCCGCCTGTTAAGGTTCACTGTTCCTGTCTTGCTGAGGAAGCGCTTCACGCTGCGTTATGGGACTATGCGGAGAAAAACCATATCGTTATTGAAGGACTTAAGGCTCCTGTAGATGATATAGGCGAGCTCCATGAGATACCTGAAGAATGAATAAGGGAAAAGTTGTTGTAGGAATGTCGGGCGGAGTTGACAGCTCCGTCGCGGCATACCTGCTGAAGGAAGAAGGATACGACGTTATCGGTGTTACAATGCAGATATGGCAGGAAGAAAGCTGGCAGGAAGTATCTGATAACGGCGGCTGCTGCGGACTTTCCGCTGTTGACGATGCAAGGCGTGTAGCCAACAGCATAGGCATACCGCATTATGTGATGAATTTTCGCAGGGATTTCGAAAACAGTGTTATAAAGTATTTTGTAAATGAATATAAAAAAGGCAGAACGCCTAACCCCTGTATCGCATGTAACAGATACGTGAAGTGGGAGGCGCTTTTGTCACGTGCAAAACAAATTGGCGCGGACTATATTGCGACGGGACATTATGCAAGAATTCAAGAGTATCCTAAAACAGGCAGATTATCTATTTGTGCATCGGTAACCTCCGAAAAGGATCAAACATATGCCCTTTATAACCTCACACAGGAACAGCTTGCGTCTACACTTATGCCTATAGGAAACTACACAAAGGAGGTGGTGAGGGAGATAGCCAAAAGTATAGACCTAGAAATATCGTCAAAGCCTGACAGCCAGGACATATGCTTCGTGCCTGATGGTGATTATGCTGAGTTTATAAAGGAATATGACGGCACAAAATTTCCTGAAGGTGATTTTGTTGATATGGAAGGAAATATTCTCGGAAAGCACAGAGGAATTATTCATTACACTGTAGGTCAGAGAAAGGGCCTTGGCCTTGCGCTTGGAAGGCATATATATGTTCACCATATTGATCCGGACAAAAATCAGGTAGTACTATGTGATAATGAGGATTTATTCTATAAAGAGGCTGTTGCCGGAAATGTTAATTTTATGTCTGTTGCTGGACTGGACAGTCCTGTAAGGTCTGAAGCTAAAATACGCTATAGTCATAAAAAGGCGCCCTGTACTGCTTTTATGGAAAATGGGTTTTTGAAATGTGTATTTGATGAACCCCAGAGAGCGATAACTCCCGGTCAGTCCCTTGTTGTTTATGACGGAGATTTTGTGCTCTGTGGAGGAACTATAATATAAAAGTCCTGCAAATGGACTTTTTTACTTTAAGGAGACTTTAAATGAGAGCTGTTATTTTTGATATGGATGGTGTGCTCGTGGATAGTCAGCCTTATCATTTTAAGGCTGACAGAGACACTATGATTAAATACGGGGTTTATAAAGATGAGAAATTTTATGAGTCTTTTGCCGGAACTGTAACACTTGACAGGATGAATACACTTAAAAATATGTTTCACATTCAGGCTTCTGCTGAGGAAATGGCAGATGTCAGAGAAAAAATGATACTTGATATTATAGAAAATGAAGATATTAAGCCGGTTAATGGAATTCCTGAACTTCTTCGTTCTATAAAGTCTAAAGGACTTAAGACGGCTGTGGCGTCATCATCTGGTTATGAACTCATTAACATGGTACTTGAAAAACTGGATATAGCTAAGTACTTTGACTGTATAACCTCCGGTGTTGATGTGAAAAGAGGAAAGCCGGCGCCTGACGTATTTCTTTTAGCGGCTGAAAAATTAGGAGTAATGCCGGACGAATGCCTGGTAATAGAGGATTCTGAAAACGGCGTTATAGCTGCCAAATCTGCGGAAATGATGGCTGTAGGCTATATAAATCCTACAAGCGGCAAACAATGCCTTGACAGAGCGGATGTAATTACAGATGATTTCAGAAAATTAAATGATAATTTTGGAATTAATTAAGCTGAAAAAGGATATTATTTCATGTAAACGGCCTTTAGGCGGGAGGAAACATAATGGCTTATGTAATAGCTGGCCTTATAATTGTAGCAATTTTATTAGGATGGGTTCACAGCAGAAAAGTAAAGAATACTAACAATTCTTCAGGATGTATTGGGGGCTGTGCTGGCTGCCCAAATCACAACGGCTGTGGAGAAAATCAGAAAAAGTGAAAAAACAAGAGATAAATTCAGTATAAGGTATAATATTTTGATTAATAGGGCTGAAATAACTAAAATCGGGTTGTATCATTGTTTGCATATATCTTACTCAATAAGTAATATATAGCTAATGATTAGCACTCGTACATGTTGAGTGCTAACAATAACTAAGAATTGTATAAGGAGGAAATAAACTATGAAACTTGTACCACTTGGAGATAAGGTTGTAATTAAACAGATGGAAGCAGAGGAAAAAACAAAATCAGGTATCGTTTTACCATCACAGTCAAAAGAAAAACCTCAGATGGCAGAAGTTGTTGCTGTAGGACCCGGAGGAATGGTTGATGGAAATAAGGTTGAAATGGTTGTAAAACCTGGAGATAAAATTATCTATTCAAAGTACTGCGGCACAGAGGTTGAATGTGACGGAGAAAAATTACTTGTAGTTAAACAGGGCGATATTCTCGCTGTTGTTGAAGGCTGATTAAAATAAAGCGTTGGAGGTAATGTAATTATGGCTAAAGAAGTAAAATACGGAAATGACGCCAGAAAAGGACTTGAGGCTGGCGTTAACAAACTTGCAGATACAGTAAAGGTAACACTTGGACCTAAAGGACGTAATGTGGTTCTTGACAGAAAATATGGTTCACCGCTTATTACAAATGATGGTGTAACAATTGCTAAGGATATAGAATTTGAAGACCCTTATGAAAATATGGGCGCGCACATCGTATCAGAAGCAGCAACACAGACAAATGATGTTGCAGGAGACGGTACAACAACAGCTACAGTTCTTGCACAGGCTATGATTCAGGAAGGCCTTAAAAACATAGCTGCCGGAGCAAACTCAATAATTCTCCGTAAGGGAATGAAAAAAGCGACAGACAAGGCTGTTGACTGCATTAAAGGAATGAGCCAGGTTGTTTCCACAAAGAACCATATAGCTAGAATTGCCGCTATTTCATCAGGCGATGATGAAGTAGGAGAAATGATTGCTGACGCTATGGAAAAGGTTACAAACAACGGCGTAATTACAGTTGAAGAATCTAAGACAATGAATACTGAGCTTGAGATGGTTGAAGGTATGCAGTTTGATAAAGGATATCTCTCAGCTTACATGTCAACAGATATGGAAAAGATGGTAGCTGTTCTTGATGACCCTTATATCCTTATTACAGATAAAAAGATCAGCAATATTCAGGAAATTCTCCCTATACTTGAGCAGCTTGTTCAGACAGGAGGCAAACTCCTTATCATTGCTGAGGATGTTGAAAGTGAAGCCCTTGCTACACTTGTTGTAAATAAGTTAAGAGGAACATTTACATGCGTAGCTGTTAAGGCTCCAGGATACGGCGACAGAAGAAAACAGATGCTTGGAGACATTGCTGCTCTTACAGGCGGTACAGTAATTTCTGAGGAAGTTGGTATTGACCTTAAGGACGCTACACTTGATATGCTCGGACGTGCAAGAACAGTAAGAGTAGAGAAAGAACTTACAATAATTACAGACGGTGCAGGAAATAAGGAAGATATTGAGGGCCGTATAGCACAGATTAAGCTTGCCCTTGAAAATACAACAAGCGACTTTGACAGAGAAAAACTTCAGGAAAGACTTGCTAAGCTTTCAGGCGGAGTTGCAGTAATTAAGGTTGGTGCAGCTACTGAGACTGAAATGAAGGAGAAGAAGCTCCGTATGGAAGACGCCCTTGCTGCAACAAGAGCTGCTGTTGAAGAGGGTATCATCGCAGGCGGTGGTACACCTTATATTCATACAGTAGAAAAGATTAAAGGTATGCTCAGCGACCTCACTGGTGATGAAAAAACAGGTGCTGAAATCGTTCTTAAGGCACTTGAGGCTCCTATGCGCCAGATAGCAATTAATGCAGGGCTTGAAGGCTCCGTTATAGTAAGTAAGGTTAAGGAAATGGAAGACGGTATCGGCTTCGATGCCCTCAACGAAAAATATGTTGATATGGTTGATGCAGGTATCATTGACCCTACAAAGGTTACAAGAAGCGCACTTCAGAATGCAACATCAGTGGCTTCAACATTCCTTACAACTGAGGCAGTAGTTGCTGAACTTCCAAGTAAAGATCCTATGCCTGCAGCAGGAATGAACGGTGGAATGGGTGGAATGATGTAATCATTCCCTTAATGACAGACAAACAAATGAAAAGGGTATCTCTTAATGAGATACCCTTTATTTTTTACTTTTTGAACTTTGAAAAATCAATGACATTTTTCAGTGCTTTTCCCTCTGCATAGTTTCTGATGTTTTGTGCGGTTATACGATATATTGTATCAGTTATTTCTCTTGAATGACCAAAACTGTTTCCAGATATATGCGGAGTAATAACCACATTGTCAATATACCAAAGGGGATTATCCTTCGGCAGCGGTTCAGGTTCAGTTACGTCAAGTACAGCTCCGCTCAGATGGCCTGCCTTGAGAACCTCAATAAGGTCGTCCTGTACAATAAAGGAGCCGCGTCCTACATTTACTAAAACAGCATCCTTTTTCATAAGCATAAGCTTCTTTTTATCAAAAAGATGATAAGTGAAATCGGAGTTTGGAATACATGCTACAACAATATCAGCCAGAGGAAGCTGGATGTCTAGCTCGTCCAAGGTATGCATTTCACTGAAATATCTTGGTATTTCAGATATGTTACGGCGTATTCCTACGATTTCGGTTCCAAATACTGAAAGCTTTTCGGCTACAGAGACTCCGATATTGCCTGCCCCTATTATAAGAACTCGTTTACCAAGAAGATTAATTTCTGAACCAGCGTCCTCCCAAATACCGTCTTTTTGAAAATCCCTGTATTTATAAAACTTATGGCATATATTAAGTATACCGCCGATAACGTATTGAGAAATAACCTGTCCAAACGCACCTGAAGCATTGCAGAGCGTTATATAAGAAGGAAAACCATCAGTTCTGGTATACTGGTCTGTACCGGCCATTGTCATCTGTATTAACTTTAAATTTGGGGCTTCTTTTATCATTTCTATTTCAGGCTCGCCTACGATAATTTCAGACTTAGCTATCTCTTCTTTTAAAGAGCTGCTGGTTTTGCTTGAGTATGTGAAGGAAATGCCACTTCCGGCGGTCTCAAGGATTTTTTTATCGTGTTCGTCGCAGGGAGACATTACTAATACATTTATCATGGAAATGAGAGTTTCTGTTTTATTTAAAATTCTAAGGTTACAAGCAGATAAAGTCAAGAATTAACTTATCAAATCTTAATTTAATCATTGTTTGCCTTAGGACGTGTTTTATGGTAAAATAATATGACGAATATTTAACTGAAAGGAAGATTAAATATGGCTTGGAATCCCGAATATACAAAGGAGTTTGATGCTCTTATGAAAAAGTGGGATGATGAAATACATGATGAACTTAATAAGAAGGCGCCTACTAGGGGATTGGCAGCCGGAAGTAAGGGGAAAACAGACCTTATAAACGATAAATACAAAGAAATGCTTGCTGAGCTTAAAAATAAATACGGCATGGCATAATTCTTGTAAGAGGGGTGTGATTATATGGCAGTTCAGAGAATTTGTACAATGGAGGATAAGCCATATCTTAGGGCGCTGTGGCAGAGGTGCTTTGGGGACTCAGACGGTTTTTTAGATTTTTATTTTGAGAAAAGATTTTATCCTGAATACGCTGTCTGCACAATTGAAGATGAAAACTTGGTAAATGCTATGTACTCATTTCCTGTTAATATGTACATAAGAGGAGTAATTGTGCCGGCGGCAATGCTGGCTGGATTTTCGACTGACCCGGATTATAGGGGCAGGGGATATATGTCCTCAGCATTTAAAATACTTATAAATAATTTAGCCAATAGCGGAATTACAGCTGCTCCTCATACGCCTGTAGTGCATGATAATTATTTCCGTCAGGCAAATTACACTGCTACTGAAACAAGGTTTATTACAGGAACGGCGGATAAGCCGAAAATTATGCCATCAGGAATAAACTTTGGACGAATGTCAGAATCAGGTAAGCTGTATCCCGTATATATGAGGTTTTCGGAGAAGTATTCGGGAACGTTGGCACGATCCTTATTTGACTTTAGGCTCAAAACCTTGGATCTTGTTTCTGACGGCGGAGAATTTATAATTGCTGAAAAGTGCGGAGAGGTTAAGGGATACGCGATGTATTTCAACGGCGTTGACGAGCTTAAGGCTGTAGAAGTGGTTTATGATGATGAAGATACGGCGGCAAATTTGGCCAATGCATTGGCATTTATAGCCGATAATAAGCCGATAAAAATTAAGCTTCCGCCTGACAGTAAAATAGTTCTTGCCGGTTGTCAGGAGCAAATTATTCCTCATGGAGTTGCCGCGGCAGTAGACTTGCCTAAGCTTATGAGAATGGTTTTTAACGAAAATACAGTAGTTAAACTGGACGACCATGTCTGTGACAATAATAACGGAACCTTCCGAATGGACGGTATGCCCGTCGATGCAGAGGCTGATATAGAAATCAACGCCGGATATTTTATGCAGTTTGCAGAAGGATATAAAAGCTTGGCTGAGCTGGAAGGTGAAGGGCATGCTGTTATAAATAACAGGGAAGCCGCTGAATATTTGGACAAAAAGTATCCGAAATGCAAGTGCTTCATTTGTGATGAATATTAAAGTCGGATTTATTATGCTGTATCTGTTAAAAAGCAGAGGTTTTAATCTCTGCTTTTTATAATATGCCTGTTTTTAAATACTCATGCGAAAATTTATAACAAGTCAATAATAATAATTTTAGCTTGGTCATAAACCGCTTCGTCTACGAATATTGAATATTTCATATCATGCTCGCCGTTCAGGCCATAATTAGCACGGCTATGGAAAAAAATTTGATAAATGAACATCATCATTCTTTGATTTCCATGTGATTTTTCTAAATATTTAATATTTTTTGAGTCTAGTCTGTTTTTTATCAAACCAAACTGCTCCAGAGAATTTACTGTGCACAGGAGCTTATTTTTATCAAATTCATTATGGTGGCTAAAAGGTTTTGGCATCAAAGCATCACGCTACTTTCGAATTCAGGCTCAGCTGTTTTTAATTTCAGCTATCTGGCTGTTAAGTCCCTCAATTTCTTCTTTAATTGTATCAATTTTTTCAATCCTTGCCTTTATATCTTCGGGCATATCGTCTTTGAAATACTCATATGCTACTTTTCCGATTTCTGTATATATTTTCTCTATTTCTCTTTCCTTGGAGCCTATTTCAGCTGAAAGCTTAGCAATACCTGCTACGTCCTTGGCCTTGGAGCCTGCCTCAGTTGCAACTGAACCTACTTTTTTTGCCATATCATCTAAAAATCCCATTATTATCACTCCTTTAAATTAAAGAAACATTTAACTACTTTTTTAATTACATTGTATCAATCTAAACTGCCTTTGTCCATAATTATGAAGCGGTTATTAGAGAAGAACTTATATATTTTATGCTGTTAATATTATGTTCGATATAAAAAATGCTCAAATTATGACGAATAATATAATTCCTTTTATATACAATGCTTTTTATTTCCAATATAGCAAACCATTGTTGACAAAGGAGTTAAACAAATGTTAAAATGTCAGACGGTATAAAAATTCAGGAGGTGCTAATAATGAAAAATACAGGTTTTACAAATGTATATCATTCAGCTGAAAACACTGACTTTTTATTTCCATTTTTCATTTCTACTAATACAAATCAATTTTCTTCTCCGGTAGTGCAGTAGTATTAATCTATTGTGTTTGCCGGTTTTTTTATTATAGAAAGGATTAGGCTTATGAAAAACGATTTTAACAGAAAAATAGTCCTTGAAGACGGAAGCGAATATTATGGCTACGGTTTCGGCTACCATACTGACAGGGTGTGCGAAATTGTTTTTAACACGTCAATGGTTGGCTATCAGGAAATTGTATCAGACCCGTCTTATACCTATCAGATGGTTGTAATGACTTACCCTCTTATCGGAAACTATGGTATAACCGATGAGGATTTTGAAACAAAGGTACCTACAATAGGCGGCCTTGTTGTAAGGGAATATAATGACCTTCCAAGTAACTTCCGCTATACAAAAACACTTTCCGAGATACTTGAGGAAAATAAAATACCCGGCATCTGGGGTGTTGACACTAGGAAAATCGGAAGAAGCATTAGGGATTTAGGAAGCAGAAGGGTTTATATAACCGATGCGTCAACACCTAAGGAGGAAGCCTTAAAAATAATAAGTGAGACAGTTATGCCAAAGGATGCTGTTTCAAAGGTAAGCTGCAAAAAAAGATGGTATTCAAGAACGTCAAACCATAAGTTCAATGTGGTTGCTATTGACTGCGGAATAAAGCTTAATATAGTAAGAAGTCTTAATGCCAGAGGCTGTGATGTTACCGTTGTTCCATATAACGCAACCATAGAGGATATCGAAATGCATAATCCCGATGGAATATTTATTTCAAACGGACCTGGAGACCCTGAGGATGTAATGGCAGTAGCGGAGCTTGTTAAAAATCTAAGAGGGAAATATCCTATATTTGGCATCTGTCTTGGACACCAGCTTATAAGCCTTGCTTACGGCGCGAAAACATATAAGCTTAAGTTCGGCCACAGGGGAGGAAACCACCCGGTTAAGAACCTTGAGACAGGGAAAATTGAAATAACAAGTCAGAATCACAGCTATGCTGTCGACCTTGAATCAATAAAAAATACGGATTTAACAGCAACTCATATAAATCTGCTTGATAACACCGTTGAAGGAGTAGAATGTAAAAAGGACAAGGTATTCAGTGTACAGTATCACCCTGAAAGCGCTCCCGGGCCTCAGGACAGCGCCTATCTTTTTGATAAATTTATAAATATAATGAAGGAGAGTAAGGAAAATGCCTAAGAGAACTGATATTAGCAAAATACTTGTTATAGGCTCTGGCCCAATTGTAATCGGTCAGGCTGCGGAGTTTGACTATGCGGGAACACAGGCTTGCCTCGCTCTTAAGGAAGAGGGATATGAGGTAATATTAGCTAACTCAAACCCTGCAACTATAATGACTGATACAACTATAGCGGACAAGGTGTATATGGAGCCTCTTACTCCCGAATATCTTGCCAAAATAATAAGAATGGAACGTCCCCACGCTATTGTACCCGGTATAGGAGGACAGACGGGACTTAACCTTGCTATGGAGCTTTCAAAAAATGGCGTACTTGAGGAATGCGGAGTTGAAATGCTTGGCACAAGTAGGGAAAGCATAGAAAAGGCGGAGGACAGAGAGCTTTTTAAGGAGCTGTGCATATCGCTTGGCGAACCAGTGCTCCAGTCTGAAATTGCTACATCAATTGAGCATGGACTTGAGGTGGCGGAAAAAATAGGCTATCCCGTAGTACTTCGACCTGCGTTTACACTTGGAGGCACAGGCGGAGGCTTTGCTGATGATGAAGAGGAATTCAAAACGATAATGAAAAATGCTCTTCAGCTTTCCCCAGTACACCAGGTGCTTGTAGAAAAGAGCATAAAAGGATATAAAGAGATTGAATATGAAGTAATGCGCGACGCCAACGATACGGCTATTACAATATGCAATATGGAAAATATTGATCCGGTTGGAATCCATACAGGCGACTCAATCGTTGTTGCCCCCAGCCAGACTCTTACAAATAAAGAATACCATCTACTTAGGGACAGCGCGCTTAAAATAATAAGGGCGCTTAAGATTGAGGGTGGATGTAATGTACAGTTTGCACTTGACCCTGAGTCGTTTAAATATTATTTGATAGAGGTTAACCCGCGTGTATCCCGTTCGTCAGCTCTTGCGTCAAAGGCCAGCGGATACCCTATAGCCAGGGTTTCGGCAAAAATTGCTGTGGGAATGCATTTGGACGAAATTCAGATTGCAAATACACCGGCAAGCTTTGAGCCTGCTCTTGATTATGTGGTTACAAAAATGCCCCGTTTCCCATTCGATAAGTTTGCTACAGCTTCAAATAAGCTGAGCACACAGATGAAGGCAACTGGAGAGGTAATGAGCATTGGAAGAACAATTGAAGAAAGCTTATTAAAGGCTGTACGTTCACTTGAAATAGGTGTGTGCCATCTTTATATGCAAAAGTTTGACGATATGACAAAAGAAGAGCTTTTGAAATATATAACTATTGGTACTGATGACAGAATTTATGCTATAGCGAAGCTTATGAGGGATGGAATTGACCCGGGCATGATCTGCAATGCAACACAGATAGATATGCTGTTCCTTGAGAAAATTAAAAACATTGTGGACTTTGAAAATTGTGTAGCAGACAATAAAGGCGATGTGGATATACTTTATAAAGCCAAGAAAATGGGATTTTCCGATAAATATATTGGCATTCTCTGGAATATGAGCGATACTGAGGTTTATAATATCAGAAAAGCAAACAAAATGTTCCCCGTATATAAAATGATTGACACATGTGCGTCTGAGTTTGACAGTTATATTCCTTACTTCTACTCTACATATGAGGATGAGAATGAGTCAGTTGTAAGTGAAAAGAAGAAAATAGTAGTTTTAGGTTCAGGACCCATACGTATTGGACAGGGTGTGGAATTTGACTACTCAACGGTTCACGCTGTTAAAACAATTAAGGATAATGGATATGAAGCTATAATTATTAATAACAACCCTGAAACTGTATCAACCGATTATACCACCAGTGACAAGCTTTACTTTGAGCCGCTTACACCTGAAGATGTTATGAACGTTGTTGAGCTTGAGAAGCCAATGGGGGTTATTGCCAGCCTTGGAGGACAGACAGCCATAAATCTTGCGGAGCCTCTTATGGCAAGAGGGGTAAAGATAATCGGAACTGACAGTGAGGCAATTGAAAGAGCTGAAAACAGGGATTCGTTTGAGAAGGTAATGACAGAGCTTAATATCCCTCAGCCAAAGGGAGTTGCAGTAACCAGTCTTGAGGCTGGATTTAAAGCTGCCGAGGAAATAGGTTACCCTGTACTTGTTCGTCCAAGCTATGTTCTTGGAGGACGAGCAATGCAGATTGTTTCCAAGGAGGCGGACTTGAGGGAATACCTTAAGACGGCTGTTGAGGTAAACGAGGATCAGCCTGTGCTTGTTGATAAATATATTGTAGGAAAAGAGCTTGAGGTCGACGCAATTTGTGACGGAACAGACGTATTTATTCCGGGTATTATGGAACTTGTTGAAAGAACAGGTATCCATTCCGGTGACAGTATAAGTGTTTATCCTACATTCAGCGTATCACAGAAGGCTAAGGACAAAATTATTGAATATACAAAGAAGCTTGGACTTGGGATAGGAATTGTTGGACTTTATAATATACAGTTTATTGTTGACAAAAACGAGGACGTGTTTGTAATTGAAGTAAATCCACGTTCATCAAGGACAGTTCCGTTCCTTTCAAAGGCTACAGGCTATTTCTTGGCTGACATTGCGACTCTCGTAATATTAGGAGTAAGCCTAAAGGAACAGGGCTTTGCGGAGACATATGCAAAGGAAAAGGATACATGGTATGTTAAGGCTCCTGCCTTCTCATTTTCAAAGATAAGCGGACTTGACGCTTATCTCTCACCTGAAATGAAGTCGACTGGAGAGGCAATAGGATACGACAAAAAACTCACGAGAGCAATGTATAAAGCGCTTCAGGCATCAGGAATAGCTCTTACAGACCACGGTACCGTGCTTGTAACAGTCGCAGACGAGGACAAGGACGAGACATTCCCGCTTGTTAAAAGATTTTATAATCTCGGCTTTAATATAGTTGCTACTGAAATGACTGCCGAGTATCTTAAGGAAAGAGGAATCAGGACAAGGGTTTATGGTAAAATCTGTGAGGGAAATGACGATATCCTCAGGGACATAAGAAGCGGAAAAATAAACTATGTCATTAATACCAGAGCAATTCTTTCCGGAAAGCATTATGAGGATGGCTATATAATTAGAAGATGTGCTGTAGAGAATAATGCTACAATGTTTACATCGCTGGATACAGTCAGAATGCTCCTTGAGGTGCTTGAAGAAATGACGATCGGAATATCGACTATAGACGGAAAATAATTTTTAAGAGGAAAATCCTTATGGATTTTCCTCTTTTATTTTTCTTAAAAATGTGTGAAAATTGCTGTCGAAATATGCCTGTACATGATATACTGAAAATAAATAGCGGAATTGATAAAAATACTATGTGGGAATGGGAGATGCCAAGGATATGAAACAATATATAATGGAATATAATTCGCCTTTAGGCCCTGTAACTTTAGCAAGTGATGGTGAAAATATTACTGGATTGTGGCTGGAGGGGCAGAAATACTATGCATCAACTCTTGAAGATCCGATTTTTGGGGAAAAGCTTCCTGTATTTCAGCTTGCTGAAAATTGGCTGAACAAGTATTTTAAAGGTGAGAATCCGGAGCTTGATCTTCCGCTCGCACCAAAAGGGAGTGATTTTAGACATAAGGTATGGAATATTCTTTTAAAAATTCCATACGGCGAGGTAATTACTTATGGAGAAATTGCTAAACAATTGGAAAAATCATCTGACGGCAGGCGGGTTTCTGCACAGGCTGTCGGCGGTGCCGTAGGACATAACCCAATCAGTATTATAATACCGTGCCATCGTGTAGTGGGAACAAACGGCAGCTTGACGGGATATGCCGGAGGAATTGATAAAAAAATAGAACTTCTTAAACTAGAGGGAGTACCAATGGATAACCTGTTTGTTCCTAAAAAGGGAACTGCCCTGTAAAGGGTGTGTTATTCATCTGAATTTTATGATATACTTATATTAATCATTGTTAACGAGGTATAGAAAAAATGCAGATTAAGAGATATAGATTTAATAGGGCAATCAATTTCCGGGACATGGGCGGAGTATATGCTGAGAACGATAAGATAGTCCGTTGGAATAAGCTTTATAGAAGCGACAAGTTTGAAGGCACAACTGATGACGAATGGGCGACTATGCATAAGTCTGGCATTAAGACTATATTAGATATGCGTTCCTTTAAAGAGGTTGATATAAGCCCTGATAAATGTCCTGATGATTTTAAATATATTCACTGTCCGCTTGTAGAGGAGGACCTGTCGTTTGATAATATTGACAGCCCGGCTATGCAGGCATTTGCCAAAAGTGTGGGCGAAGGATATAAAAACATTGTATTGACACATGGTGGCAATTTAGCAAAAATAATAAATATTATTTCAAGCAACATAAATGAGGGCGGTGTGGTTTTCCACTGCACTTCGGGAAAAGACAGGACAGGAGTTGTGGCTTCAGCAATTTATTATATTTTAGGTGTCAGCATTGAGGATATAGTCGCCGACTATCAGGTCAGCTATACATATAATAAAATCATGTCAGATAAATTTATGTTTGAACATCCGGAATTCAGACAGTACAGAAACGTGGTTCTTTCTAAAGCGGAAAATATATATGAGCTTTTAATGCTTTATAAGGAATTGGATATAGAAAATTATCTGCTTAAAAAAGGAGCCGACACTATCACATTAGACTTATTTAAGAAAAATGTACTTATGTGATTACAATATACAGAGGAAGATTTAAGCATATTGTTTATTTAACTGAAGCGTACTATTTAATATGAAACAAAAAAATTTCTGTCAGCTCAAAAAAATAATGTAAAAGGCCAAAATTAACAAAACGGTACTTTAAAGTGTTGACAAAACCCTAATGCGGTTATAAAATGTGTACATAAAGAGATTGCAAAGGCGCAAATCGATAACTCGGTTTTGCGCCTTTTTCTTTTTCTAAAAAATCAGTCGGTATCCGATTGATAAATGCTTTGACATTATGTTCACACCAAAGGAAACATCAAAGCTTACATCCATGAGTAACATCCCCAAAAGACATCTTAGTTGACATAATTTATTTGACATCATTGCAGAGACAAAATGACCTCAGACATCATGACGACATCAGGCTGGTACATAAACAAATTATAACGGCATAATATTCTACATCGACATCAGTGTTTACACCTTAGTTGACATCATTGCTTTTTACATCATGGTATTTAACAATGCTATAAGAGCATACGGGATATAACCTTTTGATACTGCCAATATATCTTTCACACAACAATGGTTTTTCTCCTAAATAAACCGTATGCTTTTTAAAATTAAGCTGCACACATCTCTATATGTTTCTGGGTATAGAGATGTGTGCAGCTTTTATTTTAGCAGTGGTCTGCTACATAATGTATGAGCTTAACAGTATCTTCCCAACCAAGGCAGGCGTCTGTAATTGATTTTCCATAAATATGGTCCTCAATTTTACAGCTTCCCTCCTCAATAAAGCTCTCAACCATAACGCCTTTAACAACGTTGTGCAGGTCTTTATTCTGGGTTCTGTTATGAAGTATTTCAGATACGATTCTTGGCTGTTCGTAAAATTTTTTACCCGAATTTGAGTGGTTGGCGTCACACACTATAGCAGGGAATTGAAGGTCCCTTTTAAGATATTCTTCCGTAAGGGACATAAGGTCTTCATAATGGTAATTTGCATGAGCCTTGCCATATTTATCAACTGAGCCTCTTATAATTGCGTGCGCATAGGGGTTGCCGCTGGTGCTTACTTCATGGTCGCGATACAAAAAAATATGCTCATGATGAGCCGCATGTATTGAGTTAAGCATGACGGAAAAATCACCGCTTGTAGGATTCTTCATTCCTACTGGCTGGTCAATTCCGCTTGTGACAAGCCTATGCTGTTGGTTTTCAACAGACCGGGCCAAAATTGTTACA
>OHAS01000765.1_pt1 | contig 26909 bp, 10 predicted proteins | sample 1577131 | NCBI WGS metagenome assembly OHAS01 (sample SAMEA3541566, study PRJEB24748) | human gut metagenome | biome: human gut; feature: human-associated habitat; material: faeces | place: China | collected 2012 | reverse complement strand
GGTAACTTTGACCGAGTGATGGCGTTGATGTAGGTTATGATATATAGAGAACAACCCCATTGCAAAACGAGGAAGCATAGGGGATTTTCCAGTCAATTCCGTATATCGGTCAATCATGGTATAAAAATCGGGACCATACATAAAATAATAGTCCAAATCACCGCCAAAAGCTTTAAACGAATAATAATCACTACTATCCCACCCCATATTCCATTCGGTAGCAAACGGAGTATGAAAGAACAAACCATATCCTTTGGTACTCATCATAAAAGGTACGGGACAATAATTGGCACGTAAAATATCTTTTCCTCCTACAGCCGGTTTTATCCCTCTTCCCAACTCTACATTCAGATAAATCTTACGCCCTCGCTGATCCATGAAATCCATACGTTCCCCAAAACCAAAGAAATGCTCATCCGGCTGTAGAACAGCTTTCATCTTGACAGAATCCTTATAAAAACGTTGTTCCTCAAGTTCTGTATAAAGCATCTTGCCGTTTTTATCAGAAACAGACAGACAGAACGGATTCTTGGTAGCCTCTATAATCAGTTTTCTGGTCGTAATCAACCATGCAGTACCTCTATCTTCCACCGTATAGTTGACAGAAGAAAAATCATATTTCCGAACCATCCACTGTTCATTCTCAGCGAACACAGTACCTTGAGAATGACGTACACGGAACATATCATCTGTACAAAATTCCAATTTCACATTTCCCTGAGGCAAAAAAAACAACAAATCATTTACTGTCTTCTTAAAAGAAGCACTAGCCGCCCATACCCCTATACAATACAGGCATAAACAAAAGCATAGGATTGTTTTTTTCATGGTATCTGTTATTTTATTTAAAATCAATCATATTGAAAATCAGCTTTTTGGCTACAAGTCCGGCAGCCGAATCATTAATGATGTTCCCATAGATATCCAATGTAGAGAACAAAACACTACCCTTACCCATAGGTACAATCCCCATAGCAGTTCCGATAGCCATAGGATAAGTATGATAAGCTCCGACCAGCAATTCTTCACCTTCCATCACTAATCCCATACGCTCCACCCCTGTATGTATCAATGCCTGATAAGGCCAGTTGAGAGCATTTCCGACAGGAAGTTCCTTGAAAATATCATGCGGCTTATTAAACATCACCCCGCCCAGCCAGTTGGTTCCAACAAAGAATTTGTCCTTAAACACCGCTTTACTATTAGCCGCTATAAATTCCGACCATTCATCAGCACTCTGAATAATAAAGATTTTGGTTCCATCATTTACGGCACGTTCCATTAAACGCTGTGCATCCGGCATCTTATCATTAGGAACAGCCCAATCCAAACGACAACGCGCGTTACTACGAGGATGCCTGAAACGAATCTCTATATCGGCAGACTTGCCTCCTTCCAAATAGACTTTTCCATCGCCCAAATGCTCTTTCTTCCTGGTAATTTCATATATTTTCTTACCATTGACAAAGACTTCAATCATACTACGATCATTACTCTGAGGAATAATCGTATATTCACCACTGACAGAAGGAAGTACTTTACCACTCCATTTAATACCATAACCATCAAGCATATACACAAAAGGACTTGGTGTAGCTCCCTCAATAGCACTCAGATTAACCACCTTGGCCACTTCATGATAAACTTCCTTCTGAAATTCCATATCCTCATAATAGACCACATCCAATCCCGGTTTGCCATCGGCAGAGCGTAACGCTTCCATCGGCACCATTGTCAACTGATCTTTCCTAGGAGGACGGGCCACCATAATCCAATCCAACTTTCCTAAATTATCCTCGTAAGCTGCAACCGCTTCTTTCGTTTTACCCTTCAAGAAATTCTGTAAAGCACTCCCATCTTCCCAAACGGCCCCTTTACCATCCAACATATTGGATGCCAGATTTACAGACAATATATCATCATACCCAGTTGTAACAACAGAATTTTCCTTACACAGTTTTGCTTCAATCCTACAAAGTCCCCCAACTGCAGGAACTGGTATTTTTACATCCTTCACCAACAACTGACCATAAACCTCACCTCCGGCGGCTTCCGTTTCATAAGTCCCTACCTCCATCACTTTTCCTTGAGAGTCTGTCACCGAGATTTTCAATTGATGGTTTCCCCGGACATTCTTCTCATTAATCAGATAAAAATCAACGGTCACCTTTCCCCCTGCGGCTGCAACCTGTTGCCTGGTCTTTACCGCTACATACAAAGGCTGATTATAACGAGCTATGATAGCCGGATCTGATTTGGGATAACGAAAACAATCGACAATTCCCGAATAATTCTCCGTCAATTCCGATTCCCATCCATTAACAACGTATGCATCCGTCAAATTATTCATTCTGGCCGATTCTATTTTACGTCCCTGATGTTCATAGGATACAGTTCCCATAGCCACACACAAATCATCCACGGTAGGATAAACAGTCCTTAACTGTTTAGCATCCAGAAATTTATTGAATTCATCATACCAACGTAGAAACTCTCTGCCATCCCATCCTTTATAGTTATATTTTTCCAAATCTTCTTTATTCTTTTCCAAACGAGGAGGTGATGATAAAGCCCCTTCCTCACCAAAGAATACAATTTCACGCTTATTCTTGGTATCATTATAATAATCGTCAGGGCCTTTGTACAAACCTTCATTCCAAACAGCAGGTCCTCCGGCACGATGATAATCATACCAACCACTCCAATACACTTTTTCATCGTAAGGACGAATATGAATTTTAGCCTGATCTTCTATATCATCTCCCTTAGCCCAAGCCGAGGTACGAAGAATCAACCGGGAAGGATCCAATACACGCATATCCTTCATCGCTTGAATTTCCAATTCTAACTTTTCAGGAGCAGCATTTCCCGATTCATTCATCATATTATAGATAACCAGACAGGGATGACTGCGATCCCTCTTTACCATACGGATGACCTTTTCATGCAAAACAGCATTCATAAACGGCTGTCTCACATCCAGACGGAAGCCGCCAGGCTCTTCAAAATAGAGCAGTCCCAACTCATCAGCATAATTCATTACGTCAGTATTACCGATAAAACGATGAAAATTCAACATATTCAATCCTAACTCCTTAGCGATGCGAATTTGCCTTTCAGCCAATTCTTCCGATGGAAAAATACCATTGACCGGCCAAAAACTCCAACTGATGGCCGAGCGAAGCATGATACGTTTTCCGTTTAAACGAAAAACAGCATCCTCACCTATACCGGAAGCCTCGAACCAACGGAATCCAAAACGGCGGGAATCTTTATCTACCCAGTTCTTTCCTTCGGATAACTCCACCTCACATACATACAGATTAGGATCATCCACGCTCCATAATTTCGCATCCGGAGCTGATACAGGAATCTTCAGTTCATTTAGGCCTTTATTTAATGAAACACCCTTTATCTCTTTAGAATAAACTATTTTTTCTTTATTTTGCCACTCGTACACCGTTATACGAAGATCCTGCTTCGTAGTCTTTCCTTTTTCATTCTGTAATGTCAGAATAGCATTGGCGGTGGTTATCTGAGGAGTGTTCTGCATATAAATATCCGCTACATAAACAGCATTACAGACCTTCATACCAACTTTTCCTGTTATTCCTCCAAAGCCATGACCGGGAGGCAACATTTTATCTCCCCACGGAATAGTTCTGGAGTCACGCCAATCATGGTTACCACCCGCATCCGTTATACGTACAGCCAATTGTACTTGTTCTCCCGATTTTATATAAGGAGTAATATCCGTTTCGAAAGGAACATTGTCCACAATCTGATAATCCACTAATCTCTGATTAATAAAAATCTCCGCCCGTGAACGTATAGAGCCAAAATTCAAAAAGACTTTTTGTCCTTTCTTCAACACCGGAATATCCATTGTACGACTCCACCATGTAACTCCTGTAATATCTCCTTCGGGTCCGGACTGAGTTTGAAGATATTCTTCAGCTGTTCCGGGAACCTGTACCGGAAGAGCCTGGGCAGAAGTCAATATATCCCATCCCGCTGTAGGAACAATTACAGGACTTTTCTGTGCCTCTTCCAATGTCAAATAAATATCCTCTGTCTGCCAAGCTGCATTTTTATCCTGCCATAAATGCCATCCTTTTCCTGACAAATCAAAAAACGGTCTCTCCTGTGCTCTCACCCCATAAAATGGACATAACAACAAAAATGCTATGGCAACAATACTCTTCTTCATAATTATCTATTACTTTCTTTTAATCACTCTACTCCCATTCCACCTTCATATAGTGCAGCATCGTTGTACTTTCACCACAGCTGCCCGTATGCTGGATACCGGTGCCCCCAAAAGTATTCGAGGCTATATCCGCCTCCAAATCTACCGAAAGTTTCAAGTTCGGATCTGTTACAGGCGCCGGAAGCGGAGTTGTTGTTGAAGCGTGTGCCGTCAATTTTCCTCCTTTAGCAGTCAATGTCAGAGTACAATTTGTACGATAGCAGGTAGAAGACACCGGTTGACTGATGGCCTCAGCCACCCCGTTCTCATATTTCATCAAAATAAAATCAACCGCATTACTATACTTGGTCGTACGAATGATACGCAATGCATATCCCGTTAAAGTACAGGTATCAAACTTGATATACAAATCCAAATACTGTCCTGTTGCACTACCAAAACCTTGTCCTGCTGTTTTACTGGCATCCACATTCAAGGTTATTGCCATATCTCCATAGCTGCCATCCAATGGAGTATACAGCAAACGGGCTCCTTTCTGATCTTGCAACAAACCGGTTCCGTGAGAACCATTCATTCCCGGCCCATAAATCCAATAATCCTTATCCGGAACTACCTGCCAATCGTATGCTGCCGTATCCAAAGGCTTATATCCACCAATCGTCCAAAATCCCGGTAAAAGTTGTGGTTGATTCTTACATGGAAAGTTCTGAAAATCCGTTTCAAATATATGAGCAATATTCACTTGTCCTTTCTTTATCGGAGAGTTGGAAACAACAATCTGTTCTTTCCCCGGCACACAACGCAAGTGTTTGGGAGCAACCGCTGCCATCAGATAATAACCGACATCTTCTTTTACCAACGTATAGGAGTATTCCGGTTCATTCAAGCGAGATACAGAAACCGGAAGTCTATTGGCTCCATTTTTGTCTGTACATCTATACCAAGTTATCAATGATTCATCTTTACGCCCATTCAATTCTAAAGCATAACTGACAGTAGCTACTCCTTTAGTGATATTCATCTTTGGAGTTTTCGTAAACGAAGGAGCCGGCACATAATCGGGAGCAACCGTAAGCTCTGTCGCACATTCCAAACCATCTTCTGTATAGGCTATCACAGTGAAATGCTTTGTTTCATCCTCCACATTAGTTGCCTCGACAACACATTCATAACCCTCGGAAGTGGATAATTTCACCTCCTTTTCGTAACCTTGTTGTACTTTCCACTTCACGGGAACATTATTCAGTACATAGTTACAATGCCTTTTTACTGTTGCAGTCAATCTGACCGTCCGGCCACCTGTTTGGATGGAAGCCGTTAAGGGCTCTACAGAAAGACAAGAGGGCATCCGAGTATAATCCCTTCCATCTCGCTTACCTATAGCAATAACACGGTCTTTCACCCGAAGAGGATCCCAGTCATCCTCTCCTCTCAATAAATTGTAAGTATTATAAACTACCTCTTCATTCTCTTCCAGCCGGAAAGCTTTCAGTTGATTCAACTGATCCATGCAAACCGTATTATAAGGCTTGTCAGCCCCAATTACATAAGGTTGCCCGTTCTGTTTCACATTGTATTGGTAACAACGCAACCAATCTGTGGGATCATGTGTCCAGCCCGCATAAACCGGCTTCTTCGAATGATAACGGCAATCGACAATACTTAATGGTCCGACCGACTTACAAAAATATTGCCGATCTTCCTCATGACATACATAAAAGTCACAGTTCAAAAATACAGCTCCGCCCATATCACTTCTCCAAAAAGGTTTCTGACCATAAAAATGAAGTGTACAATCCAGATAAACCCCTGTTCCGGTCAATGCGTCATCCGTACTTTCCATGTGGCATTTATTAAAAAGTATCCGCTTGGCGCCATTCAACGGATTCATATTCAAGCGGCTGATGAAATGTACATTATCCGCCACAATCTTGTCGCCATGACAATAAGCGACATGTGCCTGAGTGATGGCAGACATTCGTTTTTTCCTGCTTAATTCTTTCTTCAGAGGATATTCCAAATCGACATTACAGAAATTTCCCATGGTCAAGTCCTTTACCAACAGACCGTCTCCCCAAAAATCAAACATGGTGAAATTACCGACAGCCCCCTGTGTCTGTCCACGGCTGGATGCCAGGACTGTATTTTCAGGATGGCTATTCAATCCGATAATATGGAGATAAGGGCATTTAACAACCAAGCCGAACGGTTCACGTCCGTCTTTACCAACACGAATAGCAGGGTCATCTGGATCATCAATCCAATAGACATAAGGAGCCAAATAAACTTTCATCGGTTCCGCTTCCGTACCAGCTGAGAAATTAGCGGCAGCTTTATTGAAACTATTAAAAACATAAGGATTATCCGCCACTTCCCTATCGGACAACTGCCCATCAACAAAAAATGTTTTCGGACCTAAAATAATTTCCTTATCTGCATAACGAAGGCAGTTCCCTTTAAATTCTATAGGTTGCGAAGGATCTAACGAACTATAATGATCAATACTTTGTGCTTTTAACAGATGTCCCCATACAAGCCAGCACAAGGCAAAAGCAAGAAAATGTAAATGTTTCATTTTGTATAGATTAAGATTTGTTCTAATACAAAAGTAAACAGGAGACAGGGAACAAAAAGGTAAAAATTGGTCTATTATGTGCAAATTTTGAATAATGTGCTAATTTGCCAATTTGCTAATAGGCCAATTGACATGTAAACATAGCGGAACCAAACGGCAATTAGCATATTAACAAACTAACACATTCATAAATTATTCTACTTCAGTTATCCTTAGCAGCAGATAAGGACTTGCAGGCAGTCTTACTCTTCCTTGATTTTTATCATACACCCTATCCTTTACAGGAGCAGTCGTTTCAAAAACGACAGGCCATTCGGCTATCGTCATGTTCCAAGTATCAATGACTTCCACTTTAAAACGTACTCCTTCTTTCAAACGTGGATAAAAAGCGTTTTTTACCGGTAAATCAAATGCCCATTCCGGTTTTATTTCCTTGCCCAGATAAATCATATAATAATTTTCTCCGGCAGTCGAAGTATAAGGGTCCCAACTGCTATCACATAAATGTAGAGGATTAGGGAGTGCATCCAAAATCTGTCTTGTAAAGCCAATGCGCTTCCAGGATTCCCCTTGAAAAGTTCCTCCCACAGCCAAAAAGTCACGAGAATAATCTTTAGGATCATCCATATAACATTCTCCATGAGTCACGTAAGTCCCCACAATCAATCCTTGCCACAAGCGATAAAGGTATTCCTGACCGCTCAAGCTTCCCCATCGGTTATCCATATTACCCTCATAACATACCTCATCAAAAATAATCGGTTTCTTATAAATGTTTTTCACCGTAGCCGCTCTTCCAAATCCCTCCACAGGTGCCTGGTCCTGTATACTGGCATGAGTGTATTCAGGTTCCCAATATTTATAATACTTAGCTGTATAAGTATGAATGGAGCATAAATGGGAATAAGGATCATTCCCTACTACCGTATGTGTAAAAGTATCCCAATATTCCGGTTTTAATTCTCTCAAAAAATCATATTCATTGGCCAATGACCACCAAATATTGCGAAATGAACTCATACGGGCTGTCAGATACTTCAAGTATCGGACACCGGCTTCCAAAGGCATTCTGTCAAATCCCCAACGGCCACCATCATAAGGGTGGAAAAGAATCAAATCAGCCTCTACTCCTATTCCGGCCAATTTATCCACACATGCTTCCACATGAGCAAAATAAGCAGGATTGAAGCGGGTGAAATCCCATTCATACACAGGTTTTCCCTTTTCATCCTTTGTTATCTTCTTTATCTCAAAAGGAAACATGGAGGGTTCAGGATAATCCGGATCAAAGTTTTGCACAAAAAACAGCATCCTGATTTTATTGAACTTGGATAGCTCCAATGATTTCACTGTCTGATCAGGCTGGTTACCTGCCACATGCATCCAATCATAAGAAGTAGTTCCAACTGGATAATAACGCGTTCCGTCAGCATATTTAAAATTATAAGTTCCATCCACTTTAACTGGGCCATGATTTCCTTTACCCGGAGCAATACATTCTATCCGCCCTTTCACCTCATTCAGCACCGGAATCTCACTCTGCGTCACGTACGACCATACTCCCTGGTTCACAGGCATAAAACGAATTTTGAAGGTATCATTTCCGTCATAGAATCCACGTACAGTCAATGTAGTATCCGGTCCGCTAAACGTTGCCGTAAGCTCAATATCAAAAGGGTTCCCCTTTACTTTGGCAGGCAGGGAGATTTCATAACGTCCCCAACACTCCACCTTATTTTGGGCAAATCCACCGGAAATCCCAAAAAGCAATAACAATAAAAAAGAGCAGCAATATTTCATAAGCAATTCAATCATTAAATTCCAGTTAAACAACGCATCAATCAAGATTTCTCAAAACAAAATCTGTTACTTCCACCTGCCCGTCACCACCGGCAAAAATACCTGGGCGAACAAACAAGAAACCATATACCGTATTATGATGTACTCCCGATATCTCAAATCCCCATGGATACTTATGCCATTTTTTACCATCGGCACTGTACCAGGCCGACAATACATTAGCATCATTCCGCAAACGTAACCACATCTTTCCACATTGGTTTGCTTGAGGTAATTTTGATTCCGTACGGCTTACTTGTCCACGCCGATAACGAAGCATCTGCTTATGATTAAAACCAAATCCAAAATGATAATTCTCATCATAATAAGCCACCAATCCGGCAGATGTATTTTCACCTTTCAGTTCAAAACAAGCCTCCACTTCATATTTATGAGCACTGGTGCGTGCTAACAAGGGAAATCCTTCTTTTGGAGTATTCCCCTTTGCCTCTATACTGATTTTATCAGGAGTAATCCGGAACCGATCATTTAAGTTATGTTCCCGGCACGTCTGCCATACAAAATCTTTTATACCAGATAATTTCAAACGTTCCGGTGCAGGTAAAGAAATGGCTCCTTCTTTCAAATGTAACCATCCATCTTCTTTTTGGACCAGTTCACGTAAAAGGGTCTGACGCCCCAATGTCTGGAATCCGTTTTCATAAGCATGGAAAATCATAAATAACCGTCCATCTTCCGTATCAACAATAGAGCCATGCCCTTTACTCCACCATTTTTCATTACGGGATTCCGTACGAAGAAGCGGATTGAAAGGAGCATTCTCCCAAGGGCCCATTATATTTTTACTACGTGCCTGTACTACCATGTGACTGGTGGGAGGACCTGCCGTCCCCCCTTCGGCCGCAAATAAATAATAGTACTCTCCTACTTTTTTCACATTCAGACCTTCCATGGAAACTCCTTCTATATCCCATTCCTCCGGTATTTCCCATTCCTTATAAATTCTGACCGGTTCTCCTGTAATAGAGCATCCGTCATCCGACAACGGATATAAAGCGCCAGAACTGAGCAACAGATAACGTTTTCCATCCTCACTAACCACATGCTCCGGATCAATACCTCCTATTTTCAAATCTATCGGAGTGCTCCACGGACCTTCCGGACTATCAGCCCAAGTTACCATATTGGTCTTTCTCCCTTTTCCATTCAAGGTCGGGAAATAGATATAAAAACGATTGTTATGAACCACAATATCCGGAGCCCAGATATCTCCTGTAAAAGTAGTCAAAGCTGTGGAACACGGAGTCCAGTTTACTAAATCATCCGATTTGTAAACTACCAGTCCCGGGGTATAAACAAAGGAAGAATGAACCAGATAATAAGATTTTCCATAACGGACAATAGAAGGGTCTGAATTATCCCCCTCAAGAATGCGTACTGTAGTCTGATCCTCATTCAAAGGGTCTTGGGACTGCCCCCATAAAGGAAGCGTCCCAAAGGCCAATAAAAATGTGCAAATAGATAAAATGTTTTTCATATATACTCTTTATTCTTGTGCCAAGCCATATCCGTTCGTTATTTTGCCTTTAGACTTGCTCAGCGTTTCAAATGGAATAGGCCAATAATATCTGGGAGGAACATTACCTTCTTTTACTCCCGGCAACAAATTGCTATTTGTATAATGATCAGCATATTTCACCAATGTCACTCCCCAATCATCCTGTGTATAACCCTCGTCAAGCAATCTCTTTGCTTCAGCACCATCGGGATCTATATAATTAAACAGCCCCTCAATAGCCAGATTATGGTCTGTCCCAGTAACTTTTACCGGAGTAGTGCTATAATCATATTGACCTCTCCATCCCGGATACAGAGCCGGATTCGACTCATCTGGATCAAAAGTCAGCGGTGAACTTAAATACACTTTCTTAGTATATACATAATTCGAAATCACATTACCATTAGCAAATTCATGATATCCTTTTGTTTGCAAATCATTAACCATCTCCGTCATTTCTGCACGAACAGCTAAAGCTTTTTCCACAAACTTACCAGAACGAATCAAATCCCAGCGACGAGTCCCTTCACCTAGAAGTTCTAATTTGCGTTCTTGCAAAATAGCTTCCTTCAAAGCCTCACCTGAAGCTGAAATAGCATGTTCAGAATTCCCAAATGCACGTTGACGGATTTGGTTAAGTAATTGGATTGCTTCTCCTTCCGCTCCCAATTCCGCTTTGACCTCCGCTTGCATCAAAATAAGATCAGCAAGCCTCAACACCGGCCAATTCATTCCCGAAGTACGTTGAGATGTAGTATAAGGAGGATTCATACGATTCTCATCCCATTTATTAATAGCAATTCCCCCATCCAACTTGCTACCCGGAGTAAAAGACAACAGAACTTCATTGCCATCACCTTTACTACCAGTAACAGTCACACTAGCATCTCTACGCATATCACCTGCTTCAAACTCACCATAATAGAAAGAGGGAATAATACGTAACGCCCCAAACGACTTGCAAGGCGCAGCCTGATTACTACCACCACTGGACGGACGTCCAAAAGCATAAGAATATTCACTGGTAGTAGTCTGCCCACTTTGTCCCCCTTGTATATTACCTACTTCAAAAATAGATTCTGGGCTCAGAGCCAGATCATGAGTATATTGAAAATGACGCTGAAACGGGTTATTCGCATAACTCCGGTCATCAACCGTAACTAAAGCAGCCGTCCCTTTATTATTCAAAGCAGCCTGAAAATACTTCTCGGCAATCTTATAATAATCTAGATAATCATTGCGCCGAGCATAGACACATCCTAGTTCTTCTTTTCCTTTTGTCGTAAACTGTACGTCACCATACAAACCGGGCACATCTGTACGAATTGTCTGATATCCACCGGAATAAAGAGCTATCTGTCCTAACAACGCGTCAGCAAACCCCTTGGAAAAACGTTCAGCAGTAATGCCACCTTCTCCCAGTGGATACATCAATGCTTCTGCCTCCTTCAATATCTCAATAAGATTATCATAAATTTCAAAACGGGAAGTCAATGAATAATCTTCCACATTGTTATTTTCATATCCATAAGGTACATCACCATAATGTTTTACCAAATCGAAATAGCAGAAAGCCTTCATTGTTAAAGCCTCACCATAAAGTTGAGTCCAATCATTTACTTTTCCTGCTGCCACAGCATCTTGAAATGCAGGTTTATCAGCTACCAATTCCGCTACCTTAGATGCACGTGCAATCGTAGTATAAAGCCCGTTGAAGCCTGAACCACCAGCATTTACACTTAACAATTCCGGTAATAGTCTAGCGTTGGCATTATTTAAAGAGCCTATTTCCGGATATATTTCAGAGTCTGAGCCAATGGGATCATTCCAACGATAAGCTCCCATAATACAATTCTGCCGATAATTAGCATAACACCAAGACAGGATTTTAAAAGTTTCGGAAGTAGAAGAGGTTACAAACTCATCTCCAGTGTTCTCCGGTGAAGAAGTATTCAGATAATCACTACATTGAGCAAAGGAACAGCATAGTGCCAATGCAGATATATATGTTGCTAATTTATTCATAATAATTAATTTAATGATTTGTTTTTTTGATTAGAAAGCAAGATTTAAACCAACCACAAACGAACGTGCTCTAGGATAAGTACCCCAGTCCAATCCTACTGTAGGGTATTTCGCCTTATTCTGAGAGGTATTAGCACTAACTTCAGGATCCAGACCTGAGTAACCGGTTAAGGTAAACAAATTATAGATTGTTCCATAAATACGCAATTTACTCAAACCAGCCTTATGCAAAACCTTATCGGGCAATGAATACCCCAATGTCAACGTGTTCAGACGCAAATAAGAACCATCTTCAATAGCAATACTGGAAGTAACCCCATTTTCACTATAAGGTAATGGTAAATTAGCATTTACATTAGCTGCATTTAATTGCTCAGGAGTAGTGAGACGAACTAATTTCCCATCTACCACGTCATAAATCTTATAGGAGTCTTTCATAAAACCAAGTTTATTCTCATATACTCCCTTTTCTTTTGCGCCGTACAAGGAAGCGATTTTATTCACATTATACACATCATTACCATAACTCCAATTAAAATACAATCCTAAATCAAAATTTTTATAAGTTGTATTGATATTGAAACCACCTGTATGAACAGGATTCATATCACCAATAATGGTAACATCTTTCTCATCAATGCTGCCACTATTATCCATATCCCTAAATTTCGGAAGACCCGGATAGGCATTTTGTCCGGACGGACGGTCCACCCCATGTACAGGATTAATAAAAGAACCTAAATCTGCCACGCCCTCTTTCAATATATATTGTCCGTTTACATAATTAAAGTCATCTGTAGTATAAAAGCCATCATATATAAAACCTCTGACCATACCCACAGGTTTGCCTTCCTGTAAAATATAATCCTCACCCGGGAAACTGCTACTGCCACACCAACTAGAGCCATATAAACCTGTTACATTTTCTGCCAACTTATCGACCTTACCCTTATTGAAATTTATATTCATACCAGCCGTAATATTCCAATCTTTATTTTCAAAAATCACACCTGACAAAGAAAACTCAATTCCCTTATTACTAGTCTGACCAATGTTATCATACGTAGATGTGAATCCGGTAATCCCCGGAAGCGAAGTCAACATCAGCAAATCCTTTGTTGTATTCCAATATAAATCCAAAGATCCCCACAAACGGTTCTTTAAAAATCCGAAATCGAAACCAAAATTACGTGTAATAGTTGTTTCCCATTTTAGATTTTTATTTGCCATTTGTTCCGTTGAAAGATCATAAGAAGATGAATACTGGTTATTTAGTATATATTGATATCGTAAATCTGTTTCAGAAGTCCACGTTTGTGACCATAAATCTGAGCTGATACCATCATTACCTACCGTACCATAAGACAAACGGACTTTCAAGTTATCTAACCAGTCTTTCGTCCCTTCCATGAAAGTTTCTTCAGAAAGGCGCCATCCAAAAGCCGCAGCAGGAAAATATCCCCAACGGTGTTCGGGGGAAAACTTAGAAGAGCCATCGGCACGGAATGTCACAGTAAACAAATAACGATCCATCAATGTATAATTAGCACGACCAAAGAATGAGAGAATACGTCCGGGAATATCTACTCCAGAAGAAAATTTACTTGTTCCATGATCTGCATCATATTGGTTAATCATGGCAAATGCATTATCCTTTGTAAAATTAGAGGGAAAGTGACTAGCTGAAATTGACATTTTACTACCTCCGGAGTCTGTAACTTCATGTCCCAACAGAATATTCAAACGATGCTGTTTAGGTAAAAAATTGAAGTCATAACTGATTGTATTCGTCCAACGCAGTCCCCAACTGTCACGCTTTGTATATTCCACATTTCCCGCATATAGTTTGGCTCCTGTTTCGTCATCCAAATAATTATTATAAATAGCTCCCCCCCAAATCTTATCTTGTTCCCATGATTGGTTTAAAGTAAAGTCAGTATGATAAGCAAAACCATCAAACAATCTCCAATTTAAAGATAAAGTACCACGAAGTCTTTGTTTAATATATAGTGGATCATAATCTCCGATACGAGCCACAGGACTATAAGTATCCCAGGTAGACTGACGACCATACATCTCCATATTCCCTTCACGCAAAGCATTCAAGTCCCCCAAAATATCACGAGTAGCAATCGGACGAAAACGATAAGAAGATGAAAGCAATGAGCCGGAACCATTAGTTGTTCCTTCATCTCCCATAGTACGCATATCACTATAACGAGTATCCAGATTAATATCTAAATTATCACGTAATTTCTGATTAATCTTCAACGAAACACCTCCACGCTTTGCATAAGAGTTAAGTTTCATACCTTGCTCATCCATATAGTTCATCGCAAACAAGACTTTTGTTTTTTCAGTACCTCCACTAACAGACAAATCATGATTATGGGATACAGAACTATTATACACATCTTTTTGGATGTTATAATTCTTGGTGTTACGATAGCTTTCTATACCCTCTGTATTACTACCCAAATAATCACCAATACCATATAATTTTTCAAATGGCAAACGATATGCATCGCCACTGGCGGCGGCATTTCCCCAAACAAATGACAAATAATCATAAGGATCTAATGTTTCCAAGTATTTAGTCGGAGTATTGAATTTAACATAGCCATTATAAGAAACCGAAACCTTTCCTTCTTTCGCTCCCTTTGTAGTCACAAGAATTACACCATTGGCACCACGCGCACCATAGATAGCTGTAGAAGAAGCATCTTTCAGCACATCAATACTTTCCACTTGATCAGACGGAATATCATTTAAAGAATTCACAGTTACACCATCTACTAAAATCAAAGGTTCATTACTTTGCGAAATGGAACCTCCTCCTCGCACACGAATAGAAATTGCCGCATCAGGACGTCCATCTTGTGAGGTAATGTTCACACCAGGAAGTTTACCTTGCATAGCCTGTGCTACATTAGAAACAGGCATAACAGACACGGTTTTACCACTAACAGAAGCAACAGAACCAGTCAAGTCCTTACGTTTAATAGTCTGATAACCAATTACTACCACTTCATCAAGCACCTCATTATCACTCTCCATCTTAATGGCAAACGTATTTTGGCTACCGACTTTTACATTTTGAGTCTTGTATCCGATATAGGAAACTACCAATGTAGCGTTTGCGGGAACTTCCAATGTAAATTTACCATCCAAATCTGTAACTGCCCCTGTAGTAGTCCCTTGAACTAAAACCGACACCCCAATCATAGGTTCACCTGTTTCATCAATAATGGTTCCGGTTATAGTCTTTGTCTGGCTAACAATTTGAGTATCATAGTTTTTCTCACCAACAGAAATCTCAGCCATCATCGGTATAACACTTATAGACATTGCGGCCGACAATCCCCAAATAAGAAAAGAACGGCTGGCTTTGCAACCGTATGCGCTTGCAAACAAACGCCTTGTTTTCTGAACATTTTCCATACTTTCCTGGGTTAACAAATAATCATTTTAGATTTAATAATTCTTTTTGTGTTCTCTTTAAGCGTGCGCCATAATCATAATATATTAAATCACACATTGCAAAAGTAGAAATATTTTCGTAAAACAAAAATTATTTTGCATTATTTTACTTTATTTTATTTCGATTACTTTCATTTACAACAAACAATACAACTAGAAAACGAAAGTAAGACAATACAAAGTATTGGATATATGCATTCTACGTCCTTTAGTCAGACAAAGATTGAGGAGATATAATACTTTCGTTTCCTTTCAACCAAGCTAAATTAAATTTATAATAGAAGCGACTTGTTATCAAATGGATCATATTATCGGGTGTTTGTGTTCCAGCCAAATAACCACGAGGTTCGGCATGACCCTCATCCATTTCAAAAAACTGAGTCCAAGCTCCACCATTAAGAAAACGATAAGTACCGTCAGTCAACAAACGTTTTACAGGCCAGGTCTTACCTTCATCGTATGACAAAGCAGCATACATGCCATATCCTTTAAAAGACTTTCCTGACTTATCAGTAAACATCATACCACGCTCCTCTTTCGGAGTACGATAAGGATGTTCAGTAAAAGATATCAGCAAAATAGGACCTTCATTCAAACGCATCAATACCAGCCGTTGTCCTCCATCAATGGGTGGAAATTCCGAAGCGGAATAATGCCAAGTCTTTCCCATATCATCAGATACACTCATAGGCATACGTAGACGTCCTTCTTTATCACGAATACTATTGTTACGTCCCAATGCCATCAATCTGCCATCCTTCAATTGCACCACTCCGGCATGGATTCCGGCGATAGTGGTACCTGTCCCTCCCTCTTTAAAATCGGGCAAGGGCGCTCCATTCCACGGGTCCGTCCAAGTTTTTCCCTTATCCTTACTGATATGAACAGCAGCCCCGTCTCTTCCACTGGGTCCGGCATCACAAGCCTGAACAAACCAGCCTTCCTTTGTAATAGAGGTTCCGGCTATCACTTGATGGCGTCTCGTATGCTCTGGAGCAATCATACGAGGTTTACTCCAAGTTTGTCCATTATCTGTACTTGTACGCAAAGTCATCATCAAATTCTGCCAATGTCCGGCCGATTCCACTCCATTGATATGGTAAAGAGTCCCTTGGCGGTCGTTCAACAATGCAGTTCCGGTCAAATTACGATCAGCTATCTGATAAAACATACGAGGCTTTTCCCATTCACGGCTTCCGGCACGCAAGCGCGAAGAGAGCACCACCATCTCACGGCCTTTTTCTTCATTGGTAGAAAACCACACAGCCAACAAGTCTCCATTATCACACCAAGTCAATGCCGGCTGATGATTATGCTTGAAAAAAGGCGTTCCACTATGCGCATCCGGTTCATGCACATAAACCAAAGGAGCAGTGAAGAGAGGTTCCGTGATACACTGAGAAGTCCAATCCCATTTTATCTGAGACACGGCATACTCATCTTTTGGCTGAGAAAGCGGAGCGGTCTGCGGATACTCTGCCTGTACCACCCGAAAGCCTGTCATTGCATGTTTGTCCTCCGGCAACATAGCCATACGGTTTGCCGAACGGAGATATTTCATCGGTGTATTATGACTACCTCCTCTGGTCACACGTGCTATACCGTCCGAATAGCCGACAGGATCAGTCTGTTCCTTGTCTATATATGGTCCATACCAGTCCAAACACCACTCCTCCACATTTCCACACATATCATATAGGCCCCAGTCGTTGGGAGGAGTTTGTGCCACTCTCAAAGACAAGGGTTTGGGAGTAGCCGCTATCACTTGATTCTTTTGCCAGGCGGCAGGAAGCTTGTCATCCATATAGAAATTCCAGTAACGGCCTGCCTTACATGCATATTTCCATTCAGCTTCGGTAGGCAGACGATAAGTTTTTCCTTCTTTCCGCGTCAACCAGTCACAAAAGGCAACGGCATCTTGATAAGTTACGAACACCACCGCTTCGTCATCTTCACTTGAGAAACCATTTTTACCACGCAGCGACTTATGTTCAGGGCAGAACAATTCATATTGCGCATTAGTCACTTCGGTCAGTCCCATTTTAAACGGTTTGGATATGTGCACCTTATGCATAGGTGCTTCATCATAATTTTCATCTTCACCCAAAGTTCCCATATAGAAATTTCCTGCGGGTATTTCTATCATTGGAATCAATTCACTTTGTGCCGTAATACTTGCCGGCCACATAATAATGCTCACTATTGCACTTACTAAAATTTTTAATTTCATTTCGTATCTGATTAAAATTATGTCTTGATACAAAAGTAACAGGCTATCAAAGAAGAACAAAGTAAAAATTGGTCTTTTATGTGCACAATTTTGCAACAGGCGAACAAACCTATCACAAAAAAGATTTCTACCTTTCTTATTGTAACTTCCTACAACAAACTGCTGCCCTCTACATCTACCTATCCATAGGTGATTCGGTAAAATGGTGACAGCTATGGTAGCAGAAATTACAAGCTTTAAGAAAGCAAACCTTAAGTTCAAATTGTCAATGCGATAATAACAGGAATGCCTGTTTAGAAATACATTCTTAAGAAACACAAAAAAGGAGAGAGCATTCACAATACGCCCTCTCCCCATACATTTATTTTCGTTTAACGAATGAATTATTATTCCTGTTTAAAGCCATAACCATTCGTAAAGCCACCGGCTGCCATTACATTAGGAGTAAACGGCCACAAATAGATAGGAGCCGAAACGTAATCATAATCCCAAAACAGATACTTATCATATTCATCCCTATTATCAACCAAATCAATACCCCAATTAACTTTGGTATATCCTTGGCTTTCAAGAGATGCTGCCTCTTCTTCAGACACTATTTCAAACAACCCTTTTATTGCTAAATTGGTAGCTGGAGTCGAACTTCCATAATTCAATCCCATTTCTTCCCAATTATCCTTTTGTCCGCGCCATCCCGGATAAAGCACCGGATCATTGACCTTGTCTGTCGGACACTGTGCTGTCAAACGATGACCATATATAGTTTTTGCATCAACTAATTTTGTCCATATATAAGCAGAAATGATATTACCATTTTCAAACTCATAATAACCTTTAGTTGCCAAACCATCCATCATAGCTTTAGTCATATCTTTGATTCTTTTTATATCTTCCGGAAGATAACCAGAACGAATCAATGTCCAACGACGATCACCTTCACCTGCATATTCAAACCCCCGTTCTTCAATAATCGCACGAACTAAGTCATTACCAAAAGATGCAATAAAAGTATCTGTGTTAGCCAAACCTTGCGGGAACGAACGTTCACGAACCGTTTTTAAATATTGTTTACCTGTAACTACATCACCTAATGCCGCACATACTTCCGCATAGCCCAAATAAACTTCAGACATACGCATATACGGACCATTGATACCTGATTTACGTTGTGCTGCCACCCATGGATTAGCCTGACGATTCTCATCCCATTTATTCAATGTCAAGCCACCGCCTTCAGCTTTTGAGTTGGGGACAAAAGGAATTAACTTCTCAACCCCTTTACCATTACTGCCGGTCATAGTAATGCTCACATCACGACGCATATCATTCGGATCAAAGACTCCATAAAAATAAGCAGGATTTATACGTCCCTGTCCATAGCTCTTACATGGATACGCAGCCTTTGAGCCACCAGACGAAGGACGACCGAAAGAATAGGGGCGACCATCATTTCCACCACCTTGCTGCATGGGATATTCATAAATAGACTCATCCGCATAAATAGCATCATCCATATGCATCTGTTCAAAGAAATACTGGTACGGATTATTAAAAGTACGTCCGGATTTATCCGAGGCACCCCGTGGATCAGTCAAATGAAACAGTGCATTACCCGGATCAGCCAACAAAGCCTCGTAGTATTTTTTAGCTATTGAGTACAAGTCTTGCCAGTCAGAACGACGTCCATAAGTAGCTCCATTATTTTCTTTCCCTTTGGTTTCAAATGTCATGCTTTCCCCTTTTCCGTTCACACGTTTGATATCGCCACGACGAGTCTGATATCCAGCTGCATCCAAACACATTCTTCCAATCAAAGCCTGCACATAGGTTTTAGAAAAATAATTTTTATTAGCAGCAGCAATGCCGGGAATGGAACCGATGGTGTACATCAAAGGCTCCACTTTCTGCAAATCTTCAATGCATACATCATAAATAGAATCACGGGAAACCAAACCTTTAGGCACAACACCATAAACGCCAACGTAAGGAACATCTCCAAAATTTTTACACAGTTCACGGTAAGCCGTAGCACGCATAGCTACCGCCTCACCATACATTTGCCCCATCTCTGATTGTCCACCATTGATGATCGATTCAAAATTTTCCGCATTTTCCATGGATGTTATCACCGCATTGGCCTTGCTTACAACCGCATACAAGCTAGCATAAATATCATTCTCCTTCAAATACGAAGTCAATCCATAACTACTTGCATATGTACCGTTTTGATAAAGACATTCCGGATAATGGCGTCCCAACTGATTAGAGAAAGACTCCGGGTGCCGTTCTATATCAGACCCGGCAATATCAGCAGCATAAAACAATCCATCGCCAAAAACCTTATTCTGCGCACAATCCCTCCACTGTTCATAAGCACCGTCTAATGCGGCACGTGCTGTTGTCGGATTAGAAAAGACAAAATCCGAATCTACAATAGAAGGAGAGCCAACCTCCAAATAATCACTACATGCTGTAGTCAAAAACATTCCAGCAAAGAAAAGGGTCGAATATACTATTTTTTTCATACGATTCATCTCCATTAATTAGAAAGTTAAATTAACACCAAAGGTATAAGTTCTAGCCTTAGGATAAGACTGGTAATCAAAATAAGGTGTAGGGAAACCATCCTTACCATCAGTCTTCGTGTTTACATCCGGATCTATACCAGAATATCCATCAATACAGAACAAATTACTTCCTGTAAAGTACACACGTGCATTCTGTAATCCAATCTTATTCATCCAATTTTTCGGGAAAGTATAACCTACTGTCAATGTATTCAAACGCAAATAAGACGCATCTTCAATAAATTTAGAACTTACAATTCCATATTCAGAAAAGAAAGAACTGTAGTTTGTATTCGCGTTAAGAGCCGCCAAAGCTGTAGGATCTTTCACCAGCATCAAGTCACCGTTTGTATCGACATCATAATATTTGAAAGTTTCAGAAACGAACTTCAAACGATTCTGACCAGCGGAATTGTCTTTATTTCCCATCAAGGAATGCATTGCATTGGCATTATACACATCACCACCAATCTGATAAGTAAAGCCTACAGAAAAATCGATTGCCTTCCAATTACCGTTAATTGTAAAACCACCTGTATGTTGTGGCATAGCTTCGCCGATAATCGTTTTGTCATCCTCGTCCACAACACCATTACCTGTTGTATCTGCAAATTTAGGCATACCCGGTACGGCGGTTTGTCCATCTGCTGCCAGTACTTTAACTCCATCCGGATAATTCACAATACCTTGAATATCCGGAATGCCTGGTTTCAATGTGTATTTACCATCCGCATAAGTAAAATCATCAATCGTATAATATCCTTCAGATTTAAAACCTTGGATCGTACCTACAGGATGCCCCTCACGGATAATATAATCATAAGCAGGCTTAGCCATAGATGAACCCCAATCATTCATAGCTCTCGTATCTGCCAAGACCCCATCCATCAGTTCGTCAATATTATTCTTATTATAATTATAAGTCAAGTTTACACCTAAATTAAAATCTTTACCACGAACAATGTCAAAGCCTAAAGCCAATTCAACTCCCTTATTTGAGGTTTTACCTACATTTTGGAACTGATAGCTATAACCAGACGCTGCATCAATAGGCACTTTCATTAAAATATTCTTTGTCGTATTCCAATAATAGTCCAAACTACCACGAACCCAATTATTAAAGAAACCAAAATCAACACCTAAATTACGACTAATAGTAGTTTCCCATTTCAAATCAGGATTTCCTTTCATATCACCAGGCACATAAGTGGTAACCTTTTCACCATCCACTGTAATTTGTTCTGTTTTCCATATTTCTCTCCATAAAGAAGCATCAATATTATCAGAACCAGAAGTACCATACGATACACGAAGTTTCAGATTATCCAACCAATCTCTTGTATTTTCCATGAAAGCTTCATCTGAAATTCTCCATGCTGCAGCTGCTGCCGGGAAATACCCCCACTGATGACTAGGTGCAAATTTAGAAGAACCATCAGCACGGAATGTAGCTGTCAAAAGATACTTACCTTTATAAGAATAATTAGCACGACCAAACCAAGATAAAGTATGATTAGGAGTACCTATCTCACCTTTAAAATAATCTTGTCCCAATGAAGGAGTAGTCATATTAATCATACCAAACGCATCATCCATTGTAAATCCTTCAGGATACCCTACACCATATATTTCAGTGTAATCTGACTTTGAAGCCAAGACTTCATTACCAACCAAGAAAGACAAATTATGATTATCTCCAAGCCCCTGTACTTCATAATTCAAAGTAGTTGCCCAACGCACACCGTAACCATCACTTTTCTTCAATTTAGCAGAACTATTATCTTTTTCTGTCTGTCCTGCATTCCATGTCTTTTCTTGGTTCCAATTACGATTTAACGATAGCTCCGTCTTTGCCGTCAAACCTTTAATAACATTCCAAGTTAAAGCACCTTTTGCACGGATACGGTACATGTTTTTTATATAATCTACAGTATTCAAGTAATACAAAGGATTACTAGTTTCTTCCATATTTGTATCACCTTGGCCAAATCCAGCGGTAAAAGAAGCATCCCCCAAAGGATTATCCACAGGACGATAAGTGTAAGCAGAGGTTGCATTACCAAAACCAGAACCATTAATTTCTATTTCACTATAACGTAAATCAAAGTCCGCAGTTAACTTTTTATTAATCTTTTGCGTCAATTTGAAATTCGCATTCCAACGTTGGAAACCAGACTTCACACGGATACCTTCATCATCCATATAGTTAACTGATGAATAAAACTTAGTTTTGTCTGTGCCACCAGATAAAGATACATCATGATTCCAAGAAGACGCAGTCTGCATCAAATCATTTATATAATTATGAGTGGTCATATTTTTATATTCATTCAAATGATTTCCATACTTGGATCCTAATCCAAAATATCTGGCAACTCCATCCCCATAAGAATCCCCCAGACTCTTCATATATGCCCATGTATTATATACATAATCATAAGGATCCATAGTTTCCAATAATTTTGGATTCTCCTTCATCTGATAATACATATTATACTTGACGGAAACCCGGCCATCCTTGCCTCCCTTAGTAGTAACCAATATTACACCGTTAGCACCACGGGCACCATAAATAGCCGTAGAAGCAGCATCCTTTAACACATCAATACTTTCGATATTGTCAGCAGGAATATCATCAATGCCACTAACTTGAACACCATCTACAATGAACAAGGGATCATTAGACTGGGTGATAGAGCCACCACCACGAATACGAATAGACATACCTGCACCCGGACGACCGTCTTGAGAAGTCACACTTACACCAGGCAATTGTCCTTGTAAAGCCTGTGCGACATTGGCAACTGGATTAGCCGCTAATTTTTCTCCAGTAACAGAAGCGACAGAACCAGTCAAATCACGTCTTTTCACCGTGCCATAACCAATAACAACGACTTCATCCAAAGTCTTGTTATCTTCTTCCAATACAATTATCAAATCTTTTCCAGATTTTACCTCTTTGGTAAGATACCCAATATAAGAAACCACCAAAGTAGCATTACTCGGAACATCCGGAATTGAAAACTTACCATCGAAATCCGTGATTGTACCATTGGTTGTTCCTTTTACCAGTACATTCACACCAATCATAGGTTCGCCTGTTTTGTCTTTCACCAAACCTGTTGCGGTTTGAGCAAAAGCAACCAAACAAAGCATACTCAAAAAGAGAGTTGAGACAGCTTTTCTAGCTAATTCTTTTAGATTCATAAGATGTGTTTTTATAGTTATTAAAATGTTTTTTAAGGTTTTGACCTTAGTTTCACTGTTGCAAAATTATGGATATAACATTACCTTGATGTGTAGTTTTTATCTTTTTATGTGGATTTATTAGGTATTTTTTACGGGATCCAATTATTCAGTACAACAAAAAAAGGAGACCTCCACCAACGTAGAAGTCTCCTTTTCAAGCAATTACAAAATCAATCTAGTCTATTGGGTTCCAATCACTTTGAGTACGAAAAATAGCATCGACCGTCACCGCCTCAGCTTCTTTCTTTGTTAATTGTTTGCTCCACGCCACCCTTTCCGAAGCATTTGCGCCCTCACCGGTATTTTTATATTCCATATAACGGGCGGTTTCTTCATTAGACTGCTTACCCCAATTGTGCCATCCGGCAAAAACAATATGTTTCCCCAATTCACATTCTATAAATAAAGTATAAGCATATGGACGCCAAGGACGACCTAAATACACTTTATCAACTCCCGGTTCTGCCGTCAGCTTACAGTGCTTAAAGACATATCCATATTTAGCCTCTTTCGGAGTGGAAGCAGCCGTTACATACGAATTGCGTTTACTGTGAATAATACAATCTTCAAATAAAGCGGTGGAAGGACCGAAAATAAAGTCGGTAGTACCATCAATATAACAATCCTTGAAATAAAGACGGGTAAATTTAGCACCGGTATAAATAGTGTCCTGATTGCCCAAGATACGACAATTGATAAATTTCAAACGGTCACCTTCCGTATGTAAAGCTACCGCCTGTCCCAACTGAGCCGCATTGTTCTCAATAGTCAAATTTTTAAAAGTGATATCACTGCCTTCTACCTTCACCGTATAAGTGCGGAAAGTACCCATTTTATTTATATTCGCATGATCATCATAAGTAATAATCGTCTTATCACGATCTTCACCTATAATATCTATATTTTCCACCCATGAAGGAACAATCACTTTCTCCTTGTATACTCCGTTCTTCACATAGATCGTAACAGTATAATCCATGAAAGCCCGCGCACTCTCTATAGCCTCCTGCAAAGTACGAAAATTCCCCGTTCCATCACGTGAGACTACAATTGTATCCTGACGTTCCTGAGCCCATGCTGCGCTTACAACAGACAATAGCAACAATAATCCTAAAACTTTCCTCATCGTATCACCTCCTATTATTCACATGCAGTTCCACAACTGTTTTTCTGAAAAAAACGTTCCCATTCCAGACTGGCCATAATAAACGGACCTACTGCCTTCGCATCATTAGAACGTATTTTTTCAGTTATATAATAATTATAATCTCCGGTACGATACACTGGCTTGCCTCCCAAACCCGCGACAGCACAACCCTTAGTGATAGAAACTACCCCTTTATTGTCCACTTCTATAAACTGGGTCAAAAGCCCTTCATACCCCTTTTTAGCCACTTCCATGTACGAAGGACAAATATATCCCTTACGTAACGCTTTCAACAGAGTATATACAAACATGGTAGAACAAGAGGATTCCAGATAATTCCCCTCATCCCCGCTTCTGTCAATTACCTGATACCATACCCCTGTTGCTGGATCTTGAGTACGTTTAATCTGGGCAGCCAGTTTATTCAATATTTCGATAACAGATTCACGTCCGGCTTCGTGTTCCGGTATAAAATCGAGTACATCCACACAAGCCATTGCATACCATCCCATGGCGCGTCCCCAACAGTGTTGCGACCACCCGGTAGTTTTATCCGCCCACTTTTCACGCTTGCTCACATCACATGCATGACGGTATAGATCAGTCTTCGGATCATAATTATGGCGGGCCACTGTGACAAACTGATTGATAATATCAGCATAATCATTCACACGGTTGTTACGGTAAGCATACTCCGCATAAAATGGTTGCCCCATATAAAGCCCATCCAGCCACATCTGATTCTCATAAATCTTCTTGTGCCAGAAACCGCCATCGGCATTACGAGGATGCGTATCCAACTGACTGCGCAACAAATCCAATGCTTTCTTGTATTTCTCGTCCTTAGTCTGCTCATAAATACGGAAAAGCATCTTGCCGGAATTCAGACGGTCAATATTATATTCCTCCAGTTTATAAGTTTCGATAGAGCCATCCTGATGAATCATTGTATCAGCATAAGCCACAGCATAATCAAAAAACTTTTTATCACCGTATGCATCATATACATCCAGCATAGCTTGAAGTTCCAGGCCATGACAGTAATCCCACTTCAAACGGGTCTGAAAATCCAATTGCCAAGATTCGGGACAACGCACCATTTCTGATTCCGCCATACGTACAGACCAAGGCTTATTACCACAAACCTGCTGAGCCATGCCCATCAAAGGAACAGCCGCAAGCAAACCGGACACAATAATTTTACAAATAGAATTCTTTTTCATGAAGACGTTTATTTTTAGTATTAGACCTATTTATTTTATGAAACAAAAGTAGTATTTTCCTCGAAAAGCAGTGTGCACTTTTCAACCTACTAAGTGTATTATTTGGTATTCGTGTGCGAAAACGGTTATTTTTGTGCACGATAACGATAAAAATCGTTCAAAAATTGTCTTTTTACTAATTATTATGTCTTTCAGGTTTGATAAGTTGAGAAAAGGTTTTATTTTTGGGGCAGTTTTTAATTTATACTATTGTAGAAAACACAGTCATTTACTATTAATTCACAAGAGAATGGAACAAGTTTTTAGTTATATCATCGGTTTAGGAGCAGCGGTGATGATGCCTATAATTTTTACAATCTTAGGCGTTTGTATCGGAATCAAATTCAGCAAAGCATTAAAAAGCGGTTTGTTGGTAGGTGTTGGTTTCGTTGGTCTATCAGTGGTTACCGCACTTCTGACCAGCAGTCTGGGTCCGGCCTTAAGCAAAGTGGTCGAAATATATGGCCTGCAACTGAAAGTATTCGATATGGGATGGCCTGCTGCCGCAGCCGTGGCTTATAACACTTCCGTAGGGGCATTCATTATTCCGGTATGTCTGGCCGTTAACATCTTAATGTTATTGACTAAAACCACCCGTACGGTTAACATTGATTTATGGAACTATTGGCATTTTGCTTTTATCGGAGCCGTAGTTTATTTTGCAACAGATAGTATTTTGTGGGGATTCTTCGCAGCTGTTATCTGTTATATCATCACATTAATCTTAGCAGATTACACAGCAGACAAATTTCAAGGTTTCTATGATAAAATGGAAGGTATTTCTATTCCGCAGCCCTTCTGTGCAG
>OHAS01000760.1_pt1 | contig 26973 bp, 23 predicted proteins | sample 1577131 | NCBI WGS metagenome assembly OHAS01 (sample SAMEA3541566, study PRJEB24748) | human gut metagenome | biome: human gut; feature: human-associated habitat; material: faeces | place: China | collected 2012 | reverse complement strand
TGTCCGGCCCGCCGCGGGTCATCACCGCCACGTGGTCGATCTGGGTGATGGAGTAGATCAGCGCGGTGGTGATCACAAAGCTCAGGGTCGGGCGCAGCAGCGGTAGCGTGACCTTAAAAAAGACCTGCGTGCGGGTAGCCCCCTCCATCAGCGCCGCTTCCCGCGTCGAGGCCGGAATGCTCTGCAGCCCGGCGAGGAAAAACAGCATGTAGTAGCCGGCGAACTTCCACACGCCGATCAGCGCCAGGGCCAGCAGGGCGCTGTTGCTGCGTCCCAGCCAGTTGTTGTTCATCGGCCCGAACAGCTTCGCCAGATAGTGGTCGAGCAGGCCGAGGCCGGGCATAAAGATAAACAGCCACAGTGCAGCGGCGCTGACCATCGGGATAATCATCGGGAAGAAAAAGGCGGTGCGCAGCCAGCGGTTGACGCGATGGTTCTCGCTCAGGGCGACCGCCAGCAGCAGGGCGAGGGTCACCCCGGGCACCACCATCAGCAGGATATAGAGCAGATTATTGACCAGCGACTGCCAGAAAACGCCGTCGGCAAACAGGCGGGCGAAGTTATCCAGGCCGACATACTGCGCGCCGTCGCTGGCCATGCGGGTATCAAACAGGCTGTCATACACCGAACGCCCCAGCGGGAACCAGGTAAACAGCAGTAAAAACAGCAGGGAAGGCGACAGGATCAGCCAGGGAAGCCAGGTCTTTCTCATGGTGACGCGCATCTCGTTCAGCCATTTATCGAAGCCCGGATTGTGGGAAGCAATGACTACAGAGGCATGGCGGGGAGATGACGGTTTGATGAAGCGACGGGGAAAACGCCGGGCGAGCGTGCCGCCCGGCGGGAGATAACCATCAGAAGTCGGCTTTCAGCACCGCGCGGTAGCGGGCTTTGCCTTCGCGAACGTGTTTCAGCGCTTCGTTAATCTGCGACATCGGGAACAGCTCGGTGGTTGGCGCCACTTTGCTGCGCCCGGCAAACTTCATCAGCGTGCGCAGTTCGGACGGGTTACCGGTCGCCGAGCCGGAGATGCTGCGGTCGCCGCCGATCAGGGTAAAGGCCGGTACCGGGAACGGCTTCATCACCGCGCCGACGGTGTGGAAGTTGCCGCCGTAAGCCAGGGCTTCGAAGTACGGCTGCCAGTCGAGGTCCACCGCCACGGTGTTGATGATCAGGTCGAACTGACCGGCCAGCGCTTTTAAGGCTTCCGGATCGCGGCTGTTGACCACGCGATCGGCGCCCATCGCCAGCACTTCCTGCTCTTTGGCCGGGTTGGAGCTGAAAGCGGTCACTTCCGCGCCCATCGCCCGCAGCAGCTTAATGGCGATATGGCCGAGGCCGCCGATGCCGATCACCCCGACGCGGCTGGTGGCGGTGACGTGGTGGGTCAGCAGCGGTTTAAAGACGGTGATGCCGCCGCACAGCATCGGGCCGGCGGACGCCAGATCGATGCTCTCCGGCAGGGGGATCACCCACTGCCAGTCAGCGCGCAACTTATTGGCGAAGCCGCCGCGGTTGAGAATGGTCGGCACTGAGCCTTCCAGACAGTTGATCTGGTTGCCGCTGATGCAGGCGTCGCAATGGCCGCAGCTGCGCGCCGTCCAGCCGATGCCGACCTTCTGGCCAATCTTCAGCCCTTTATCCTGCGCCGCGCTGCCCAGCGCCGCCACCCGGCCAATCACCTCGTGACCGGCCACCAGCGGGTAGCTCGACATCCCCCATTCGTTGTCGATCATCGACAGGTCCGAATGGCAGATCCCGCAGTATTCCACTTCAACTTCGACATCTTCCGGCTGCAGCTCGCCGGCATCGTATTCCCACAGCGACAGATCGGCGCCCGCTTCTTTGGCGGCGTAGCTTTTAATGATGCTCATGTTCATTTCCTTGGGGTTGGCGTGATAACCCAGAAAGTGTAGAGCATGGTATTCCCCGGCGCTTGGCAATCGGAGGGGTCGCGAAGCGGGCGGACCAGCCGCCCGTTAAGGTCAGCGGCTGGCCAGCGGCCAATGATTAAGGCGGATGCCGCGCTGCGGGGCGTTCTCAGCAAAATCATCCAGCACCGCCCGCACGTCCGGGTCGAGGTAGCCGACGCTGTCGTGCTCGACGATCACCACGCTCTTTTCCGGAATTTTCGCCAGCAGGGCCAGCAGATGCGGATTGTGCATAAAGGTCAGATTCTGCTGGATGCGCAGCACGTAGTGGTCATCGTAGCGCGCCAGCTGCAGCGAGTGGCGATGGCTGCGCCAGAGGCTGAATGCCATCTGGGTGGCAAGACCAATCCCGATCCCCGCCAGCATGCCGAAGGCGATTATCCCGCCGATGGTGGCGAGGAACGGGACGTACTGCGCCGCCCCCTGGCGGAACTGCTCGATGAACAGCCGCGGGGTCGCCAGCTTATAGCCGGTATAAAGCAGCACGGCGGCGAGGCTGGCGAGCGGGATCAGGGTTAGCAGGCCGCTGAACCACAGGCCGCAGATCAACAGCAGCACGCCGTGAATAAAGATCGACAGTTTGCTCTGCGCGCCGTTGCTGACGTTGACCGAGCTGCGGACGATCACCGCGGTGATCGGCATCGCCCCCAGCACGCCGGAGAGCAGGTTGCCGACGCCCTGGGCGACCATTTCGCGGTTCGGCGAAGGCGGCGGATTTTGCGGGCGCAGCTTTTTCAGCGCCTCCTGGCTGAGCAGGGTTTCGAGGCTGGCGACCAGCGCCAGGGTTACCGCCACCACCCACACCGACGGATTGCGCCACGCGTTCCACGCCGGAGATTCCAGCTCGCCCAGCAGGTCGCCGAGGCTGCCGAACGCCGGCAGGGTAATACGCGGCAGAGCGGCCAGCTGCTGCGGCGCAAAATGGGTCAGCAGCAGGGTGGTCACGCAGCCGAGCAGGACGGCGATCAGCGGCCCGGGGATCCAGCGCAGGCTCTTCACCCGGCGGATAAGCGGCGAGCCCCACAGCCAGAGCACCAGCAGACCGCCCGCGGCGACGGCAATCGCCTTGACGGAGAAAGCGGCATTGCCCTGAACCACATCGGCAAGCCCGGTCTCTTCCGCCGTGCCGAGTGCGACGGGGATCTGCTGCATAATCAGCAGGATGCCGATCGCCGCCAACATGCCTTTGATGACGCTGGCGGGAACCAGCGAGATAAAGCGCCCGGCCCGCAGGATGCCGAACAGCAACTGCAGCACGCCGGCCAGCACCAGCGCCATCAGGAAGAGGGAGAAGGAACCCAGGGATTCAATGGCGGCGACGACGATGGTGACCAGTCCGGCGGCGGGGCCGCTGACGGCGAAACGGGAGGGGCTGAGGGCGGTGACGACCAGGCCGCCGATGATGCCGGTCAGCAGGCCGACGAAGGGCGGTAAGCCGCTGGCCTGGGCGATGCCGAGGCACAGCGGCAGGGCGACAAGGAAGACGACGATGCCGGCGAGAGAGTCCTGACGAAGCGTGTTCATGGGGCGTGCTCCTGCGGTGAGAGGTGTTCAACGAGGGTGGTTAAATGGCCTGAAGCCAGATCGTAGACGCAGCCGTGCAGGCTGAGCGGCCGCCCGCTGGCGAGCACCGTCTGCACCGGCTCACTCTTCAGCAGACGGGTGAACTGGGCGCGAACGTTGGCTTCCACCAGGGCGTCCAGCGCATGGCGAGAACGCTCCGCGCCGGTGCTGGCGCCGGCGCCGGGGGAAGCCTCAACACCACACCCATCGGCAATCTGCGCCATTTCGTGATGCAGGGTGCGGCGCAACTGGCCGATGCGGCGAGCCAGCGCCGAGGACTCCTGCGCCAGCGGCAGGGTGGGCAGGGAGAGCGCCGCCTGCACACCGCCGCAGCCGTAGTGGCCGCAGAGCACCACCCGCTCCACCTCAAGGTAGTGGAGGGCATACTGCAGGACGCTCATGACGTTGTCGTCGGCGGGGTCGAGCATGTTGGCGATATTGCGGTGGACAAAGAGCTCGCCGGGCTGGCTGCCGGTGAGCACCTCGGCGGGCACGCGGCTGTCGGAGCAGCCGATCCACAGCGAGTGGGGCCGCTGCCCGTCGACCCATTTTTCGAAATAGTCCGGATCATGCTGACACTTCTGCAGCGCCCAGCTGCGGTTGCGGGCCAGCAAAGGTTTTAACGTCGTCACAAGTATTCTCCTGAGTTAATTCATCGAGTGAATATGTCCATCAAGACTCGTACAGCGACTAGTAAAAATAGTGTTTACCGGAACCCTTCACGCCTGAGGAAAATCCTGGAATAAACGGCAAAAAGAAAACTTTTCATTAATGTAAAGTTATAAAAATATTAATGAAATTAATATTTGGCTGCGGGGTGGATGAATAACAAAAAGGCATTGAATAAAACTTTCTGGAATATATGGGAATGGTGGCGGGTGGGGTTGGGGGAATAGTTGGGGAGTGAATATTGGGCATTTGTTTGAGGAGAGATGGATTGTGATGGGGATGCAGGTGAGAGTGAGGTGAGAACAATTTGAGATAAGTTTGAGTAGGGTTTGGGTGTTATTGAGCGGGAAGGGGGAACGGCTGGCAGGTGGAGCTGGGTTTGCGGGAGGGGGCGGCGGTGATGGGGCGCCCTGGAATAGCGGCAAAAGGTGACGCCGCGCAGGATAGCGCTGTTTTTTTCAACACTTAGCGCAATGACGACACGCTGTCGCTTGCATGACCGCCGCCGACAGGTATAATCCAGAACGTTTCCGCATCCCCTTCAGTGCCGAAGTGGCGAAATCGGTAGACGCAGTTGATTCAAAATCAACCGTAGAAATACGTGCCGGTTCGAGTCCGGCCTTCGGCACCAAGTGATGCAATAATTAGCTGCCTAAGGGTGGCTTTTTTTCTGTCCATTTCCGTCCAAATTCGTCCATATCCGTCTGTAATTCAAAGATAATTTATTTTTCAGTAATAACCATTTTTATTTTGTGGCATTTCCGTGTTGGTCATTTTTCATCCATTGACATCCACACGATTTGGGGGCAAAAAAGGGGGCAAACCCGGTTCGATAGAGGAGTGACCCCCAAATGGCGCTTACAGATCTCGCAATCCGGCATGCCAGGCCGCTTGGCAAGGCATACAGGCTCTCTGACTGTCACGGTCTTTACATTCAGGTTAACCCCAGCGGATCTAAGCTGTGGTATCTGAAATTTCGCTTTGGAAACAAAGAGAACCGTATGGCATTAGGCCCTTATCCGCTTATTTCACTCGCACTGGCAAGGGAGAAGCAAGCAGATATAAGAAGGCTGATTTTAGAAGGCATTAATCCGGCGGAAAAACGCAGAGAGGAAAAGCGGGGTGGAGAGCCCCTTTATACGTTCGAGTCCGTGGCTCGCGAATGGGTCACCAGCAACGTTAACTGGTCGGTGGAACATAAGAAGCGGGTGCTGCGTTATTTCGAGCTTTACGTCTTTCCCACGAACGGCGGTTGCGACATCACCAAAATGAAGGTCAAAGACCTGTTGGTACCCATCAAAGAGGTGGAGAAAGCGGGCAAACTGGATGTTGCTTCCCGGCTTCAGCAGCGCACTGCCTGCGTGATGCGCTACGCCGTCCAGAACGGCATCATCGATCATAACCCCGCATCGGATTTAACTGGCGCGGTCTCCACGCCCAAAGCACGTCACCATCCCGCGCTGGATTTGAATCTTATCCCTGATTTCCTGGAAAGAGTCGACGATTTCAAAGGCCGTCAACTGACTCAACTGGCGGTAAAGCTGGCGCTGTTGCTGTTTATCCGCTCCAGCGAACTGCGCTTTGCCCGCTGGGATGAAATTGACCTGCATAACGCCATGTGGACCATCCCCGCTGAGCGTGAGCCGATCCCCGGCGTTAAGTACTCTGCGCGTGGCGCGAAGATGCGTTCTCCTCACCTGGTACCTCTGTCGCATCAGGCCATCGAACTGCTGCACGAGGTGCGGCAGCATTGCCGACCGGGAACTGAACTGGTATTCCCCGGTGATCACAATTACCGCAAGCCGATGAGTGAAAACACCATCAACAAAGCGCTGCGGGTGATGGGCTACGACACCCAGAAAGATGTCTGCGGCCACGGTTTTCGCACTATGGCCTGTAGTGCGCTGGTGGAGTCGGGCCTGTGGTCAAGCGACGCGGTAGAGCGCCAGATGAGCCATCAGGAGCGCAAGCGCGTGCGGGCGGCGTATATCTATAAGGCGCAGCACCTGGAAGAGCGCCGGGAAATGATGCAGTGGTGGGCGGATTATCTGGATGCAAACCGGTTCAGGCATGTGGTGCCGTATGGTTTCAAAAAGCCACCAGGAGAGACGCTCGATCATATCAGCTTTCAGGAGCGCAATGATCGACAAATGGAAACGTTGAAATCCCAGATACTGGAAGACTCGGTATGGCTGACGGCGTCTGAGTTATCGGCGAAAGCGGGTTTCCGTTCTGCCGATCCTGAGACAGGCCCGAAAGGCTGGAAAGCCGCCGGAAAGATATTCTCGTTGAAGGTCGACGGGCAGGATTTATACCCGGATTATGTTCTGGATGAGAAAATGCGACCTCTCAAGGTTGTCAGACTGATCCTCTCGCTGTTCAAGGAGCGTAAAACGCCGTGGGGGCTGGCTATCTGGTTCGGTTCGGCAAACCGCAGGTTGAGAGGTGGGAAGCCGAAAGATTTGCTGATTTCGAAGTCAGAGTTGGTGCTGATGGCGGCGCAGGATGAGGTGCAGTATGAGAATGGGAGATGACAGATTAAATAATTTATGATGCAGTTGTATTATAACTACAACGGGAAAGTCTGGGGAAGGTACTCAACAGACTGTGAAAATGCATTGTTTCTCTAACACCATCCAATAACTTTTCAATTTAGTTAAACTTATAGAATCTAATGTTTAAGTTTTTTCCTAGGGGTTAACTGGAGAAATTAATTGAGCGTGGTTGTAGTGATTTTTATTCAGTAATAAGTGGTTAATAAATGATACTATGGAGTATAATTATGTCTGTCCATTTTATACGTTAAGATATTGTATTGTAGAAAAGCCAGATTAAGGAATGTCATTATTGTTTTTACACATCCAGCTGGCAGTAGTAAAAATTATTTGAGGGGGCTCTATTATGTCCATAGCGTTGACAGGTCAAGAAAAATATGATTTTCAGGATCTTGTTTGTGTTCGATATGCTCTTCAGTTCTATCAAGAAGACAGTGCTATTTTTTATGTCGAACCTCAAGGTGGGGAAGATGCAGAGCTGCATTTTCTTGACAAAGGTAAAAATGTCAAGTGTGAAATTCAAGTTAAGGGCTCTGAAGAGCCTGTATCTACAATCAGATTAGCGGAGTGTTTGGGGCATTTCCCTGCCTACGGGATAGAAAATTTTCTTTTAAAGCGAATAATTGAAGATAATAGTTCTAGAGCTGTATTCGTCATGGCCGGAAGAGGCATGGACTCTGTTCAAAAGTATATACCTAAGGGGCGATGGGATGGAAGTCAACATCGAACAATTCGGTTCACCCGAGATGATGCTCAGATTATATTGGATGCAGTTGTCGAGTACACAAATTCTTTACCTGGAACTGCTCAGAATATAAAAAGGAAAAAATATGTTAATGAATTTGTTCGTGGTGTGGATATTGATAGAGTCAAAACTTCCTTAAGTAGAATAATAGTTCTAGATAATATTAATAGTGAAAAATTGATTGATGAATGCCGTACAATTTTACGTAATTCCTTTTTTATTCCTGACGATATTTTCTTAGACACCGTAAATAATCTTGTTACTGTTGTTAAAAATTGTAAATCAGCACAAAGTGATGCTATCGTCAATTTAATTAGTAAATTAAATGAGCGCCCTGTATTTTCAGTAATGCCCCTAAATTATGTTACACGAGGGAGAGAATCTGAATGGTATGAGAGATTAAAGAGAGAACATGTAATTCTTCTTTCAGGAATACCAAGAGTAGGGAAAAGCAACACAGGAAAGTGGCTTGCAGCGCAATATCAAAGTATAGGTTACCGAATACTAGTGACGCAGAGTATTGAGGACGCTGAGCGTTTTTTATTAGATCCTGTTAATAGTCATAGACTTGTTTTACTTGATGATCCTCTTGGTGGAGTACACCCAGTGATCAAACCAAATGAAAAATTAGTTTTACTAAAGAATCTTTTGTCACACCTTCGATCTGACCGTAAACTTATTGTTGCTCAGGGACAGGAAAGGCTATTGGAAACAGTGCAAGAAGAGACTCTTGAGACAGCTGCGTTACGAGCACACGAGTGGATAGACCTTAGTCTTTTAGATAATAAATTTCTTGTGAACTATTGGAGTAAATTGTCTGAATCTTTCTCAATACCTAAATATTTATTCCAGATTGTAAATGATTTTTTGCAGCAAGATACAGCCTATATTGAACCTGGGTGCTTGAGTTATCTTGCTGCAGAACATGAGAAACTTCCTGCTTTTAACGATATTGAGAGCATACTACGTTTTGCAAGGAAGGATGCTAATGATTTAGGGAGTGCGCTCGGACAGGAAGTAGGAAAGAACTTATTGGTAGGACTTGCAATTGCTACTAGTCATCTCGAAAATATACATGATGATGATCTTGCTTGGGTTCTGACTGGCAATTTAGAAAAAAAATATGGATATTCATCATTCTTAGGGACATCTATTACATTGGGCAGAGGGAAAACAAATGATAGTTATATTTTTCCTGTCTATGAACCTGCCCACGTTTTAACGGAAATAGAGAAGAATAGCCTTGGTTTGCTAGAAACTCGTCAGATCATCGAGGTTGATGATAATTATTGCACAACATTTTCTCATCCATTTTATCGTGCTGCGGCAGAGTCCTTGGTGAGATTTTCAAATCGTTTCGAATTCTCTTTTGCTTTGGGATTATTAAATAATGGCATATTCTGTCTTTCACCAAAAACAGCAAGAGCCACTGCCAGAAATATTAACTGGATATATTCCAGAATAAAAAAAAGTAAAGAGAAAGAGGCTGTTATTGAGCTGGCAATAGCTGGTTTAAATTCTAGCTATCCTTCCGTTCGTGATATTTGTTTTGATTTTCTTATTGATAATTTATCAACATTTGACGATAAATATAAAGATGACTTGATAAGTTGGGTATTTAAAGTTAATGCTGATAACCTTGAATCATTGGAATGGCATGATGAGCAACCGTGGTATCCTATGGGAGAAAATATCACATTAGAGTCATCTGTACTTAATATTTTCAGAGACTTCAAAGGTGAGGAGTTAATTGAGGAAATAAATAACAATAATGTAGTAAGCATCTCTTCTGAAAAAGCTTATAATTTACTGAAGACTATCGAGCGCACTCCTGAAAAACTGACGACAATTGTTATGCAGAGAATTCTGAGTGTAAGCGAAGGTCTAATTCGTGCTTTGGCAGCAAGAATCTGGGTAAGTGTTAATCGGCATGATGATGAAGAAATACTCGAACGTATCTTTCGTGATACTCATCCAGCTGTTGCTGAATCCGTATTCAAATCATCAATTCGAGCTTGGAATACGTTTACTGAAAAAAGGCAAATATTCATATTTGAAAATCTGAAAAAAATGGCAAGTCAACCCGTATTGGCTCAAGCAATTATAGGTGATCTTGTTGTTTTTGAACGCGAACATGAAATGGGAGTCTCCCCCCCTTGGGATGTCTTTTCAGGACTAATGCCTATTGCATTAGCATCTCTTCCTCTTGGTGTAAATATTAACAGAGCACGGCTTTTCAATGTTGTTAAAGCATCTACTACAAAATTGTCGGTAAATGCTATTTTTTCAATTTCTGAAAGTTGGATTTTTTGGCTAGAGAAAATAAATGTTAAGCGTCAAGAGGATGATTTTTCATTAACGGTTACTGATATAATCTTAGATATTGCTTGTGAGCATTCATCTATTAGATTAGAACTAATTAAAAGATTATTAAAATTACAAGGGACAGGCGCCGTATCAAGGGTTATATCGGATTTGGTTTATTATTGGGTTAGACTCTCTGATGAAGAAAAAAAATTAATCTCAAATCTCATATTGTCAAATCGTGGGGATGAATTATGGTTAAAATCAGCCGTATTAACTTCATTTACGGCACCGATTGAGTTATTGTGCTTAATACTCCCTTCTTTTAATGGCCAGCAGTTACAGCCAAAGGATATTCTCGACATGGACATGCCATTACTCAGTTCGGCGTTGAAAATGTATGTTGGTCATCCTCAACCATTGTGGTGGTACGGTACTCACCATAGGGAAAATTCTGTTTGGCCAGAAGTCATATCAATCATTTCGCATGATTTTAAACATCCTCTATTTACATTGGCTTTTAATGAGGTATTTGATTTTGGGGAACCAGAACAACTCATTGAAATAATTGATAAGGCAGATAGTAATGATGCGCAAAAAATATTCAATATAATGATTGAGAAATTTATTAAAGGTAATCCGCAACACATGCCAGAGGTATGGTTTTCCCTATTTTCTAAAGTCAATGATGCGGCCATTCATTCAGAATGGATACGAAAAATGGTATTACATGCTTCATCTATTTTTGATGATTTATCCGAGGCGTGCCAGTTTATTCCTCCTGGCAATATTAAAGAGTTTTATTCTTACTTTAAGTCTGATGAACTAATTATAAAGTTTATTTCTAAATTTAAGGAGGCATTTAGTTCTGATATTGTTTATGATGATGAGATTAGTGAGTTTAGGAATAATTTTTTAGCTGTCTTGTCGGAAATTTTTAATTCAAGCCCTCCTAACCACTATCATATTTGTGATTATGTTATGAGTTGTCTGGTAAAAATTGGTTTTGATAAAGACGACATAAGATTTGTTGAGGTGAAACGTTTAGAACTTTTGGATGTTAAGTTTGCTGATGAAAGTAATGTTAGTAATGAAAAATTAGAAGGTTGGTATTATTAACTTCTGATTTACTGTACTTTATCGGCGCATGCTATAGTTGTGCTGATAAAGTTTTCCTGTTTAGATTTCGTTAATGCAATTCAGATCTTGTTGTTTTTTTAATATACAAAGATAAAACTAGTAAATGCGAAGATATTAAAAATAGAAAAATTATGTCGCAAGGCCGCTAACCGATCAAATCATCGGTTATTATTAATAATAAGTCGTATATGTAAACTTCTGCTTAATATATAGTTTTTATATTTCAAGTTTTACTCGAGTACCTACATCAGTGCGCTCAAACTGTCATTGCAGTATGCTTTGCTTTATAGTTGCATCTCCGTTGTATCAGTCCAAACTTTATCTGTTTACATGCAGATTAATTAATGAGCTAGCATACATTGTTTCCGGGATGATGAGTTGTAAATGAAGAAGAAACTGCCAGACCAGCTTTCCAGTGAATGCATTATTGCGGCTATGCGCGCCTATGATGAAGGTGTACACCACCAGTTCAGCGAGTCCCGGCTGTATGATGTGGTCTTTGAAGGGCGCAGTTATCCACCGAAAGCTATAGTCGGTATTGCTGCTTCAAATATGATAGGCGTTGAGTTTTCCCCTGAAGATTTTAGCGGTGGTATCAAGTCGAAATGTGTCAAGTTGCTTACCGATCAAGGGTTTCAGATCGTTGAGAAAAATTTGGGTAACGAGCAGCCCGCCATCAGTATTTTTCCTGATGAACTGCCACCGCAGAGCGTATTTACTGAAGGTGCCGCTACGCAGGTAACGGTTAACCGCTATGAACGCGACCGTAAGGCCCGGCAGGCCGCATTAGCCTGGCATGGTTGCCTGTGCAAAGTATGCGGCATTGATATGATGAGGGTGTATGGTGAGATAGCAAAAGGTTTTATCCATATACACCACCTGATTCCGCTATCAGACATCAAAGAGAATTACTCTCTGGATCCCAAAAAAGATCTTATTCCCGTCTGCCCTAATTGCCACGCCATGTTGCATCGGCGTAATCCGCCTTTTTCGCCTGAAGAATTGAAATCAATTATTGAATATCATGCGGTTCTTTAGGTATTACAGCCCATTCGCTGTAGCTCGGAGGAAGAGAGTATTTTGATATAAATTGCTATTCGTGCAGCAACTTCAGCCACGGATTATTCACCGGCACTTTCTCCCCCAACACTTGCTTCGGATCTTCTATCAGAAACCCTTTCAACTGACTACTTTTCTTTTGTGGAACCCGAACCTCGCAGGTCCAGATAAAACTGTCATCATTACAGCGCAGGGCCAGCCCTGACTCCTGAAACATTCGCTGTGCCAGCTTCCAGCCGTCGCCGGTGTCTCCAGTGGTTTCTGCTGCGTATGTCTTAAAGATCCCCGGCGAAATCAAGAAAAGATGGTTTTCCACCACATGTACCTTGCCGTTCCGGGTATTCACCGTGCCTGAAGGGCTGGTGTGGGTCTTCAGCCACTGCAGGAAGTTGTTATTATCACCAAGCCTCGGGTCGTCTGCTATCTCCGGCAGCGGTTGAGTGGGGACGCTAAGTTCAGGGACGGGTTCAGCTTCGCTTACCGGCGTCACATCACCGGCAAAACAGGCGGGACGTTGTTCGCCTGGCTCCCATATTGCAGACGGTGTCAGGCGCAGCAGCGTCAGCGGTTCAACGGGCGACCAGCCCTTATCCGATCGGATAATGCAGCGCCAGATCGCTTTATCCTCATTGGCAACGATAAGCTGATGTGCCAGCAGTTCGTCAAACAGGCGGTTATTATTTTCCGGTACGCTGGCTACGCCATGCTGGAGCAGCCAGGCGCGAACCCGGTCGGCGGTGGTTTTGCTGATAAGCCACAGCGCATCTTCCGTCAACCAGCCATCTGATCCGCATTCGGGATTATTGAGCCGGTACTCGTTCTGTACCAGCGACCGCAAGGCGGAAAGAAGCTGCTGGGGGAAGGAAGAGGGCTTTTGCGCCAGCGCGGTTTTGATATCGCCGCCGAGGTATCGGGCGACAGAGGCTTTATCGGCCTGCTGCACCAGTTCAGCCAGTGCGCCAGCCCTTTCGTAGTGTCCGGTGAGCTGATAAATCAGGGACGCAAAAGCCGGCGGGTATCCGGCCAGCCAGTCCAGTAATGGCGAGGGTATCAACTGATTAATCAGCATTGCGCCAGCCGCCGGATGCAGATGATAGTCGCGGCCATGGCTCTGGTACTGCCAGCGATAAGGCTGCGCCAGATTCCCATGCCACGGACGCCAGCGGGCGCCATCCAGTTGATGGATCTCCATATCCACGGCGATTTTTCCCGTGTCGTGCAGCAATGCCGCGCAGACTACTGTGACCGTCCATGCGCTGGCTTGCCGGGCCTGTTCTTCCGCACCCGCTTCCGGTGGCAGCAGATAACCCTGGCACAGTCGGATGGCGTTGCAGGCAACTTCCAGCGAATGGTCCAGTAGTCCGCCGGGAATGGAATGGTGATGACTTTGTGAGGCGGGTAGCAGTTGTACCAACGTGGCGAAGCGATGAATCACCGTGAGGATCCAGCTATCAAACAGGGTATCCGGCAGCGGGGTCAGTTGCCGTAACTGATGCAAACAGGACTGGCGTAACGGTGTCGCCAGCAACCGTTCTGCGGATTGTGGCGCATACCAACCCGTCGGCAGCACAGCGTCTGGCGCAGGTAGCTGGCTCTGGAATGATCTTTGTAGCCACTTCAGCATATTTCCCCTTTCCGGGCAGGCCCCTTTGCCCTTCTCGCCCTTCCTTTGAAGTGTCTCCCTTTGGGCCTTTTACATTTTTATTAGTAAAAATTGTATGCTCTCATGTGTATATCTGGCCGACGAGGAAAAGTGACCGACGTTTTGTCGGCCACTTTAATAAATACTACCACCAGGCATAAAACATCAGCCTGTCTCGCTCAAAATCAAACGTCTCCAGCGTCTCCTTCACCCAGTGGGTGACGGCGCGAACGTCTTTCCAGTAGTGTTCTCCATAATCGGTATATCCATAGAAAAAGCCGTCAATCGTGGGATAAACCGCGCCGCAGTTATCCGGCGTCAGGCTCTGCAGGTCACTCAGAAGCGCCTGCAAGTGTGCTTTGGTGACTTCTAACAGCACCTGGTTGCGCACCAGCCCAACGTGTTCATCCACCCATTTGAGTAATGGGTTCACCTTGCGGAAATAACCCACTCTGGCGTACTGGCTTTCATCGGGCGCGTTTTTTGCCCGTTCGAAAAAGAAAAGATCGAGTCCCATATATCACTCCAGAAAAAAGGGGAGCAACTCCCCGACGGGGAAGTCTCCCCGTGCGGGTGGGCTGTCAGGCGCTAAGCTGACAGGGTTGTGGTACAGCGTTGAGCAGCCATTCACTGGCGTGGCGCGCCATACCGCTGGCGCGGATCACTGCCCGCTTGTCCTGGCGCAGAATATCCAGCCAATAGCCGATATAGCTGGCGTGCTGGAGCCTGCCCTGAATGCCGCAATGGGCGCACAGGAAGGCGCTCCCCATCTCTGCCACTAACTCTTCAGCGGCGTAGAGTGCTTCGGTGCGTTCTGCTCCGGCAATACCGGGGCGGTTGAGGCGTGAAGTGTGACCGGTGGCGTGCGTCAGTTCATGCAGCAGCGTGGCATAATACGCCTCGCTGCTTTCAAACTGCTGCGGGTGCGGCATCATCACCAGGTCGGTCGCGGGTTTGTAATACGCTTTCGACTGGCGGCGATGGCGCAGCGTCACGCCGCTATTCTTCGCAATGGTTTCGGCCATCTCCACAGGCTCTGCGGGTCGGGTAAACGGCTCGGACAGCGACTGCGGCAGGCCGTCGCACTGCGACAGGTTAAACAGCCGAAATTCACGAATAATCCCGAAATGCCGCACCTTCGGCTCGCCGTCTTTATCCAGCAACGGCTGGCCGAGTGCATCGGTCTCTTCCTGTGTGCGCGGCAGATACAACACCGCCAGAGAGGATTTCTCCCCCCGGCGCACCTGCCCGCCGAGCGCGCTGACCTGATGGAACGTCAGCCAGCGGTCGCTGGCGAAGCTCTGCTTGTCGGAGCTGTTCCACAGCAGCGGCAAGTTGATGCCGTGATACGGTCGACCGGATAACGCATTGATTGGGAACGGCGGCTCGCCATCGCGCCACGGGCGGATCCACGGCACATTGCCGTTTTCCAGCTCAGCAATAATCTGGTCGGTGACTTTCTGGTAGATATCGTTGCTTCTGTCCATTGTGCGATCCTCATGGAAGAAGCCGGAGCTGCCTCCGTCCGGAAGCGACTCCGGCGGGGAGAGGTTATGCCTGTTCAGCCATCGAGACCTGCACGAAGTGGCCGTGATAGTTGAGCGACAGCGGTAATGCGACAGGGACTTTCATATCGCCCTGCGGCGGCTGGCAGTAGATCGTAAAGGTGACTTTCTTGCGGGATGTCCCGGCGGTGCGCAGGGTCAGCAGTACGGCGAGCAACAGATTGCCCAGCCGTTCTTCCACCTGCTGCGGGTCGGCGGGAAATTCCACAGCGGATTGCCAGACATCAGGGGCGATAACCACCGGCATTAACGACGGTTTTTTTATCGAAAAGCGACATGGTGTTTCTCCTGTAAATGAGCAGGGAGCACCCTTCGCAGGGCGTTTCCCTGCGGGATGGAATGGTACGGGTATCCTGCGCATCTGCGCCGTTCGCGCCTTCCGGATACATAGCGAACTTACTGCATGGCTGGCGGTAGTGTTTTCTGCGCGGATGATAAAAGGGAGGGGAAAATCATTACCGGGGCTGAAGAGTTTTGTCGTTCCTGAAATGTGAACACAGGCAGATTGATGCGCACGTATCGCTCAAAAAATGATCTTTTTCAGGCGGATACTGAAATCAGAAAAGCATATGACCTTGAACAGTAAACACAATGACTGGAGGGATATGCTAATGAACCGACAAGATATAAACGCATTAAAGAATTTTGATTTTCTGGCACGCAGTTTTGCCCGTATGCACGCCCTGGGCCAGCCAGTGGATATCGATGCCGTGACCGGCAATATGAGTGATGAACAGCGAGCATGGTTCCGGGAGCGATACGACCACTACCGAAAGCAGGCTGAGCGGGCGAGAGTGATAGAACTGCGGTGATATAACGAACAACGGGCTTAACGGCCCGTTGCGTATTTTCAGGCTTTGAAAATCTGTTTACGGTGCCAGCCAACATACTGTTCAGCAGGCCACTGCGTTTTGTCATAAGTGAGGAATAACTGCTGGCCGTCCCGGTGCCAGAACAGATGGTCTACTACCGGGCTGCGACTGATGCCACCGGAGATGTGGATGGTCATACTCTCATCGAGCCTAAATGCCCTGTATCGAACGTATTGTGGGTGATAAGTGTGAAGCGCAATATCCTGGAAACGCAGCTAATGATTTCTTGAACAATTGTTAGTGATTTTCTGGGAAAGTTAGTTGAACATCTCCGGATATGTGGTGTACATGGGGCCTCTGGTGTAAGGCAGAGATATAATCCATTGTGTATTGCAGCCTTTTAGGAAACTTAAATCCCATCATAATTATTTGATATTATTGGTGTTTTTTTTAATATTTATGTTTCTCTTGGAGGATGGCAGAGGGGGCATTAGTGTAATGGGAGTTGCAATGTTAGAATAAAATATGTTTATGTATTTCTTATGACAACTTTATTTAATTCAAAGGCTTGAACTTGATGGACAATAAGCTCTACACACAAGACGATTATAATAAAGACTTTAAATCTGACCCTGAAATTCAAAAAAAAGCATTAGAATTCGCATTGGATATTAGGAAGTTTGAAATAGATTTATATTGGAAACGTGCTGCATATTTCTGGGCTTTTATTGCGGCAATTTTTACTGGCTATATTAGCGTAAGTGCTATTTCTACTGATATACTCAAAAACAAGAACGAAATAATATTGATTCTTTCATGTTTAGGTATTGTATTCTCTTTCGCTTGGGTACTAGTAAATAGAGGGAGTAAGCAATGGCAGGAGAATTGGGAGAACCATGTGGATTTATTGGAAGACGAAGTTACGGGGCCGCTTTATAAAGTAACTCTGTCGAGAAATCCTCCGCGTGGAAAATATGAGAAGTTTTCACATATCTTATCCGGCCCTTCATTTGTCTCTGTGTCAAAAATTAATCAATTGATTAGTCTATTTATTCTTATGATATGGATGTATATTTTTATAAGTAATATACTTCCATCCGGAGTATATGGTGGTACTAGTATTCTTATATCTATCACTGTGCTTACTTGTGTTTTCTTTACAATGCCTAGTGTTGGAAAAACTCATTCGGGAGAGCATTGGCATCAGGCTAAAAAAAGAGAGTCAACAATTTATAGAAAAATAAAACAACTTAAATAAGTTTTGATTTACATCCGCTAACGGAATATTGTTTTACTTAAATGGGCTCCTGCCTTTTTAAGATCATGAACACTATTTCCAATAGAGACAGCCACAGCCCCACCAACCCTCACCCCTGCCCACGTCAGTCCTCCTAGCCAAAACGTGGGCAACACAACAAACATCGTCCCCATCACCATATTGACGATCAGATCATCAGAAGTGTTCTGTAAGCCGTAGAGGTTGAAATGTGAAGCGCCGTTCTCGCTATAAATCATCTCCATCAGCCAGCTATCCAGCCAACGGGCCAGTTCCCACCAGAAGGTAAGAAAGAACAGGGCGAACTGCACGAAGCTCAGCGTAACCACGGTTTTTAATTCCCACGCAGAGAACAGAAGGATCACAGGAATACAAATCACTAGGGCCATTCCAAGGAATGCCTGCACCATCGGCAACGCCTGACGCACGCCATCGAAGGTAGGGAACAGCGCGAGGCTGGAAACCGACATTCCGGCGATACTCCCCAACCGGCTTAACGCTTGTGATGCATTCAAGTTATCTCCCGCGTTCCCACCAAACCCGTTGTATACCAGCCCGCCCTGTGACACCTGCATATTGCGCGGGCTCACCAGCGAGCGCAGTACCGCCTCTTCATACTCCTCTTTCGACTGCCCCAGCCTCTGCAGTTGCTGCCAGAGTGTGGCATCCACCTGTTTCAGCAGCCGGTTTTTCAGCCCCGCATCACCATCGGACCACCACTCCTTACACGCAGGATAGCCACCTCCACCCGTATCGCTCAGACCGTCGTCGCGGCTGGCGTCATTACGCCGGTTGCGGTGGCGGGAACAGGCCGTAAGCAGCGCCAGATATTCGCTGTCCATCCGGCAGGCATCAGCATGAGTCAGTGGCGCATCATGCAGGGCGTAGAGGTTGCCGGTGATCCTGCCGCTTTGCTCGTCGCGCAGTCGCTGGCACAGGCTCAGCCAGCGGGTGATCCGCAACATCATCAGCGCGTTGCTGACGGTACTGCGCGAGGCCTTCTCGCCTTCAGGTTGGTCAGAGAGCCAGCCCTGCAGGTCGTTGTAAGACGGGAAGACGCCGCTGCCGTCGTCGCGGGCGTGCAGGCGCAGCAGTTGCCATGCGAACTTGTCGCGCGGAGAGAGGTTGCGCGCCAGCAACAGGCGCTTTGGCACGCTCTGCTGCGGGTTGCCGAGAAACAGCAGCCGATCGTTACTCTTCATGCAGCAGCTTCTCCTGAGTCCACTGGCGCAGCAGGTTCCAGATAACCGTCAGCGACAGATCGTGTTCGCGGGCCATTGCCATCATGGCGGTCAGCGCTTCGGGTGAGTCGAGCTTGTTCACGCCCGTTTTCTGCCACTCGTTCCACACCAGCGTTTCCACCTGCTCATCCGGAGCATTGTTGCGCCCTTGCCGGACAAACAGGCCAATCAGCCGTCGCCGGGCGCAGACCTCCGGCGTGGAAAGGCCAAAGTAGTGGTTGATGAACTCGATGGACGCGCCCAGCGACAGGGCTTCCTCCAGACGCTGCTGGAACAGCCGCTCCTGCTCCATTCTCGCCAGCATCCGGCCCAGCATCTCGTGGTCAATGTGGGTGGTGATGAACTGCACCGCGCTGTTGCTGAGAAACAGGATGTCGTCGGCGGTGAGGCGCGTCAGCTCGCACAGCTCCTGCGGGCTGAAGCCGAGCGATTCGCAGTAGCGGATCTGTCCCTCCTTCAGCGCTTGGACGATATGGGTGAGCACCGCCTGGTTAACTGAGGGCGTCATGGCGAACCTCCCGCAGCCGTCGCTGGCGGCACAGGCTGATAAGCTGCATCAGCTGCTGGATCTGAGCGTTGTCGTAGTCCGGCGATAGCAACAATTCGAGGGCGGGCATCGGCGTGCTGGTGTCGCCATTCAGGGCGGCCAGCACCTGATAGCAGCGCTGTGCCGCCGGATGGGGAAAATCGTCACAGGGCGCGAGAGTGAAACCGGCCGGAGCGCTGTCGTCCGGCTGGATACAGGCGTCCAGTGCCCAGCAGGCAAACAGCGACCGTGCCGTATGCACCAGCGGTGAGGGCTTTGGCTCATCAGGCGCGGCAGGTTCAGTCGGTGGCTCAGGCTCTGGTAGTGGTGTTTTTTCCGCTTCCGGTGGTGGCGGCCAGAGGACCTTTTCGACCGAAGGCCCCAGCAGAACCTGCCGCTTGCTCTGGCCATCGGTCAGTTCCGCCAGCAACGTATTCCAGCTTATGCCGCTGCGACAGCTCATCTCGCCGAGCAGTTCGTCCTGCACCAGTTGCGGTACCACAGCTTCCGGCTCGCCGTTGAAGGTGGCGAGGGCGGTGCTAAACAGGTCGGCAAATTCCGGCTGGCGTTCCAGCGGCATCAGCTTTGCCCAGACCTGTTCCGCTGCGCTGCGTAGCGCCAGCAGGCTATCGATCACCTTGCGGGTAAGACCGCCATACAGCGCGTTAGGGATGCAGGGCAGCAGCCAGTCGACGGTCTGTAGCATCCGGCTGATTTGCGACTGGCTGACGGGATAGCCGTCGCGGGTGAGTTGCTCCGCCAGCGCTAGCTGCGTCGGGCATTCAATGCCTGCCTCGAGGTAAAGATCGCGCAGGTGCAGAATGCCTTCCGCGCGTTCGATAAACATCAATCCGTTATGCAGGTCGCTTTCCGCCAGATGGCCGATCAGGCACTGGACTTCGCCCTGCTGCGGTGACAGCGTTTCCGGCCACGGTCTGAACGGCCAGCAGACGCGGTGGTAACGCTCATCCTGCGTCTCCTGCCACAGTTCATTGAGGATGGCGAGGCGCGTATTCCCGCCGCTGGCGAGCATATATTTTTCATCACCGGGACGACGGGTCAGTACCGGCGGGTTATCCAGCCCGCGGGCGAGAATTGACGCTTTCAGTACGTCATAGCCGGGGTTGCGGGTGACGCGGGGATTGAGAGAGAACGGCTGGATTTGTTCCAGACTGACCTGGACCATCTCCTGTTCTCCGGTATTGCTGGCACCGTGAAGCCAGCGGTTGAGCAGGTGTGAAGCGCACATAATCTTCCTCCGGCATTCAGACATCGCGGGTAAGCCGGATGCGCTGGTGGATCCAGGCATCCACCTCGCTTTCCAGCCATGCTACGTGGCGGCTATTGAGTCGGATGGACGGCGGAAACTGTTGTAGCTGGATTTGCCGGTAAATCCATGATTTACCGAATCCGATTTTGTCTTCCACCTGGCGTAAGCGTAAAAATCTGTCGCTATTCATAACCATTCCTCCTGTGTCCAGAGTCGTTCACATCAGCACGATGGGCGTGGTTATCAAAGCAGCAGCGTCCCTGCCAGGCAGTAAAAATCCTTATCTGGGTTAGTGAGAGTTGTTAGTTGAAAGGGTTAGTTGACCGCGTTACGGCGGTGCGCCGCGCTGGAGTGCAGTTTTCAACGTCTCGGCGCTCAGCGGCAGGTGCATACCTTCCTCATGCGCCCAGCATTCGAAAATGTTCAGCAGTTTGTAGGGATGCTCCAGCATTTCATCGTCCAGTTGCGGGTTGTGCTTGCAGGCCAGCCACAGCAAACGGGAAAGCGCGGAGGTGATCCGCTCCTTTGATTCCGGCTGATGGCGGGTCAGGAAGGCCTCGAGATGAGTGCGGCGGATAACGAACAGTGCGTCAGGAGGCAATGTATCCTGCAGGTAGCAGACGGACAGATTGAGCCGGGATTTCAGGTTATTGCGACCATTACCATATAACTGGCCAATCAGCAGATGTAGCTCTTCCTGAAGGTTGTTTTGCGTGGCGAGCAGTTCCAGTAAAAGCTCCCGCAACGATTTGCGGCAACAGAGTTGGTAGTAGCTGTCGTTTTCATCGCAGACCACGATGCCAATCTGGTTGCAGCAATGGGTATCATTGGGGCAAGGGCGATTCAACGTTTTCGCCAGTTGCTGGTGGAGTAGCAGGCGCTCAAGGCCGATCAACGGCAAATTCCACAGATGGCTGGTGGTCAGTTGCAGAGTCGGGTCGCGTCGGCATGGCGGAGAGTTGGCCATCACTTTGCGGTTGCCGGGTTTGTTGCACTGAGAAGGTGGAAAGGGCGGCTTGCTGAATCGGCAGGCAAAGCGGCAAGGGGGATTGAGTGGTCTCAGAAGTACGGGAGAAGGGAAGTAGACCGAGAGTGGCAGATCGCCATGCAGGGCATGGCGGATCAGATCGGCGGGCAGCAACGTGATGTTGTGCTGCCGGATGACTTCTGCGGCCTCATCCAGTGTCAGCCACTCCTGGCGGATTTTGTGTGGGGGCATGGCGTGTTCCTTTTTGTGTTGTGGGTTGCGTGTAGTGCTTGTTGATGGTGAAAACCGGTGTGAGATGTTTTTGCTAAAACAACTAACCTGATCAGTTTAGTTAACGATCTTTTCAGACATAATCTGGTGATGAATTACGCTGGAAAAACAGGATGTAACATTGAATAGCTCGGAAGACGATTTGCTTGAAGTGGCGTGGTATTTGTCGAAGTACGGGAAATCTCAACCACCTGTGGGACTGGGTGTTCAGAAATGGAAAGAGGCTTATGCCTTGTTTTATCCCCGTTTCGGGGCGGGCAAAACCGCTAGTGAGTTTCGCAATAGTCTGAAAAATAGTCGTGACCGTTTTGATTCCTGGCTTAGTGATGTGCGTGTCGGCTGGCTTGACGAGCAGGGCGCTCCTGCTGCGCTTTCTCATTCAGCGCAGCGTGTGCATCAGCGATTGAGTTTGCTTTCAGAGAGTGTGATTGAGCAGAGCGTTCTTTCGTTAATATCTTCTGATGGAGATGAACAGGCGCAACGTGATTGTCTTATTATTCAGCAGGATAAAAGTATTGAAGATACCGTACGCGAGCAGCTGATTGCGGCACGGCTGGGGCAGGGTATCTTTCGGAAAAATTGTCTCATGTTGTATCCGGCATGCCCTGTTACGGGAACGACGTTTGCGCCGTTACTCCGTGCCAGCCATATAAAGCCGTGGGCTGCCTGCGAGAATGGGAATGAGCGCCTTGATCCTTTTAATGGAATTATACTGGCCGCACATATTGATATTTTATTCGATCAGGGGTGGATTTCGTTTGAGAACGATGGGCGTTTATTAATTAGTAAGGAGCTGGATATTAGTGTTAAAGAGCAATTTTTGTTGCCAGAGAAAATAAAGACGTTTTCTGTTGAATCGTATTGTTATCTGGAATGGCATCGGGAGAATTTATTGAGGTAAAGATATAACTCTGTCTACAGTAATAACCGCTGTTTTTTTCAAAAATATTATTCATATGTCAAGTTAAAAGAATGCTTGGCAGGGGAGGTCTGTAAATATTGATTTTTAGTAATGAACTTTAAAGTTTCACTGCTTTTGTTGGTTGACTTTTAACTATTAGGGAGAGGGGTAGAGAATTGAAGGATAAGGATTCAGCATGTTCCAACTCTACTGGTCATATGATTTAACACCAAAATTAGTTCTGAAGTATTTTCATTACATTTTGACGCCTACAGGCTTGTTTAGATAGGTGTATATACATTATGACCTGTCTTATGAAGAGAATGGTTTCAGTCTCATTCTTGGTGTCTCCAAAGAAAAATATTGCTGATCTTCACTTGAAAGGCTGTATAAGCGAAAATAGCGTAGCTATTCAGAATCTATCTATGACAAAGTGGAGAATAGCTGAAAATTGGCTGGTTTGTGTGGGCGAATTTTGTACAGAAAATACGGTGTTAATGATAATAAAAAGACAAGCTGTTTTGCGCACAAATTCAGGATTTGTTGCTCTGTAGCTAAGTTTGGAATTCAGTATCAAGTTTTGAAGGAATTATCAAGGTAAGGAGTAAATGAAATTTATCCTGTATTGGGGGGAATGAATTGGACAATCCAATCGATAGTATCTACGAAGCACATCAGGACGTTTATATTAAATATCACCAATTACACAATGATCGTGTTTTAGTGTTGGCGCCTAAGCAGATTTTGAATCGGGATCAACCGGGAGTAGTAGGGCTAATGAGAGTTGGCCTTGATACTTTCGGCTGCTTGAACGAGGCTCTTGAGCTCATCCTCGGTAAAGCAGGCCTCCTTGACATAACGGAGCAAAGTCATGACCTCGGGTTGGTCATGAAGGTAGTCGACAACTTCCGGGTCTGTGGAGGAAGACAAGCGAAACAGCACGTCAGGGTCGGCCGCTAGTATCTTGGCCAGCTCCTTAATTACCTCTGCTCTTGGCGGACGCTCCTTGCCACGCTCGATGCGGCTTAGATAGGCGGGGGAAATGCCTACCTTGAGCGCAGTTTCGCGCAACCCAAGATCTTGGGCGACTCGAAGGTCGCGGATGGTTTCACCAAAGTTTTTCATAGCGTTTAATATACTTCAGTGTTTAGTGTTTTGCAACACGAAACCTCTCTGGTAATCTTTGGCATAATTCGGTATATTTTGGTTTATTTTCACTCAGAGGCAGGAAAGCCACCTCTGTTCTGGTACTGTGCTTTGACGGCCAACAAGCCCTTCAGGAGAGGCGGCATGAGCAATGACGAGGTTCTGAAACTAAAGGATGTTGCCACCCTACTTAAGGTCGGTGAGAAGACAGTCTATTCCATGGCCCAGACCGGGGAACTACCTGCTTTTAAGGTCCGAGGCCAGTGGCGATTTTCCCGAAAGGATATCGACGCATGGATAGAACAACAGAAACATACAACAAAAGATTTCGGTGAGGGTAATACAAAATGCCCCTGACCTCGGAGCGCGGAGTTTTGAAATGAGCAAAAAGAACAGCACACAAACCGAAAACACGATACCGGCTGGGTATACGCTCGACTACGTTTCCGGCAAACAGATCAAGGAAACGAAGAAAGAGCTAGTACGGCAGCGGATCGTTCGCGCCCTAATCCACGAATACGGATTCTCGCCGGAAGATATGGAGCTAGATTTTTCCATTGGCGGCCGCAAGAAGGTGGACGTAGCCATCTTCCACCATGGCAAGGAACACATCATCGAGAATCTGGGGCGCGCTGTGCTCTGCCGTCAGGAACCTAACGTCGGCAAAAATGCCGTACGCATCCGCGATTTTGAACAGGCCGCTCAAGATCTTGATGAAATTGAAGCTATTATGCGCGAAGTTGAAGCCGTTAAGTATGGTTTGTGGACTAATGGCTTGGAGTTCTTCTTTGTTGAAAAAGAGCAACAGCGATTCGAAACAAAGTGCAACCCAATCGGCGACTGGCCTATGGCGGAAGAGTCTGTTGGCACCAAAGATATTATCTCTGATGCTCACACGCGCGTCGCTGACAATGAGATGCTTAAAATCACATTCCGTCGTTGCCATAACTTCATCCATGGCAACGAAGGCATGCCAAAGGACGCCGCCTTCTGGCAGTTCCTCTATCTGATTTTTTGCAAAATGCATGACGAAAACCTTCGGGGAATCCAACGTCAGTCATGGAAGCGGCAGTTCTGGGCTGGCCCTAAAGAGCAGTTTGAAGTTGAGGGCCGAAAGGCCATTCGTGCTCGTATTGAGACACTCTTTACCGAGGTTAAAAAGCAGTATAAGAACATCTTCCGGGGCAATGAGGAAATCACCCTCTCCAACCGGGCGTTAGCCTTTATTGTTTCTGAGTTAGCCAAATACGATTTTACCCGCACGGACGTTGATGCCAAGGGCGTGGCCTACCAAGAGTTAGTGGGCGTCAATCTGCGCGGCGACCGTGGTCAGTATTTCACTCCCCGGGGCGTAGTCAAGCTAGTCGTGGAAATGCTCGATCCCAAGGAAAGTGAGATGGTGCTAGACCCTGCTTGCGGGACTGGCGGCTTTTTGGTCGCCACTTTGGGACACATGCTGAAGAAATTCCGTGAGGAGCAGAACACTCAGAGCGAAAATGAGGACACCAGCGAGTTTCTGAACGTCCACGATCGGCTGAAAGAGTATGCTGCAGCCAATGTGTTCGGAGCCGACTTTGACCCGTTCCTGATTCGCGCTGCTCAGATGAACATGGTGCTGGCGGGTGACGGTCGGGGTCACATTTACAACATCAACTCTCTGGAGTTCCCGCTGGGACATTTGACCGATCTGCCCTCCGCTAAAAGGGAGATTCCATTGGGGTCAGTGGATATCATCGCCACCAATCCTCCATTCGGCTCCGACATCCCGATCACCGACAAGCATATTCTGGAACAATACGAGTTAGCACATAGCTGGGAATCAGATGGCGAAGGTGGTTTCCGCAATACAGGGTCATTGAAAGGCAGTGTGGCCCCGGAGATTCTCTTTATTGAGCGATGCATCAAATGGCTCAAACCAGGCACAGGTCGCATGGGTATCGTGCTGCCCGACGGTGTTCTCGGTAACCCGGCAGCTGAATACATTCGCTGGTGGATCATGCGCGAAACCCAGGTGCTTGCCTCCGTGGATCTGCCTGTGGAAGCTTTCATTGCCGAGGCCAATGTTAACATCCTCACCAGCCTGCTATTCCTGCGTCGCAAGAGCGAAGAAGAAAAGCGAGCTGAAGCCTTGGGCGGTATCGATGAGTATCCTGTGTTCATGGCTGTGGCTGACAAGGTTGGTTTTGACCGCCGTGGCAACAATCTATACAAACGCACCCCAGACGGAGAAGAGATCCTTGAGCCCAAGCAGCATATCGAACGCATCCGAATCGGCGGACGTTTCGTGGAACGGACCCTGACTCGTAATGAAAAGATCGAGGACAACGATCTGCCGGTCATTGCTGAGAAGTACCGCGAATTTCTCAAGGAGCAGGACTAATGAACGATCAAGACGACATCATTGAAGCCTCGCAGGATACTACCGAAGAGAGCGGTCCGGATAAGATCTTTGATGAGACCCAGCTCACTGGCGGCCGCAAATTCTGGATCAGGGGCGACGAGCCTTTCACCGAGGTGGGTCAACAGTCTATTGTCCTGCGCATCAATGAACCCATTGCCGTCGCCAAAGCTTGGCAACCAAACCTGCTAACTCATGGCTGGGAGCTGACGCTGGAGCTGTGTATTCATGACGAACTGCCTTTGGTGGCAGAGAAATACAAGGAATTCCGTGCGACTGGTGAGGTGACGTTATGAGCAGAAAGTTCCAAGTGAAAGCGGTTCCAAGCACTTGGCTGGAAAGTAATGGACGGCGGTTAGACTGTGGTCCTTATATGTCTGGTGCGGCAGAGATTCGCGAACTCCTAAAGAAACACAAAACTGATGTACTTCCCGTTTTGACAGCAGGTCACGATGGTGGGATTTACAACGGCCCTCAGTTCGAAAGGAATTATGTTGATGATGCGCAATACGGTGTTCCGTTTTTAACAACCACTTTCATGATGCAGGCTGATTTGAGCCGGTTACCTCTTCTGAGCAAGAAGGATGCGCACTCTAGGAAACTCAGCTACTTGCGGGTTCATGAAGGGATGACGTTAATTACGTGTTCCGGAACGGTGGGAAGGACCATTTATGCACGCTCAGACATGAATAATGTTTGGTCCAACCAAGACATTCTGAAGATCGTTGCTGACCCGAATCGAATACTTTCGGGGTACCTGAATGCATATCTTTGCACGAGATTCGGAGTGCCCTTTGTTGTTTCTGGGAAATACGGTTCGGTAATCACTCATCTTGAGCCAAAGCATTTTGCTGATCTCTTGGTTCCCCGTCTCGGAAAAACTATCGAACAGAAGGCTCATGATCTTGTTGAACAGTCTGCGGCACTACTCACCCAATTCCAAGCCAATTTAACTGAGGCAACGGAGCTCTA
>OHAS01000747.1_pt1 | contig 27242 bp, 26 predicted proteins | sample 1577131 | NCBI WGS metagenome assembly OHAS01 (sample SAMEA3541566, study PRJEB24748) | human gut metagenome | biome: human gut; feature: human-associated habitat; material: faeces | place: China | collected 2012 | reverse complement strand
TTGCATAACAAAAGCGTAGCAGCTAAAAGCCACTACGCTTTCAAGTCTAACTTTTTGGGGTCACCACAGTTATATACTTTTTGGGTGCTGTTTCTGAAATCTTTTATATTTTAACAATATTATTTATGCACCATTTTTATAACATACTGTATTGTGGTATTTGAATGTAAGTGTTAAAACCTTATTAAAATGAGTGACTTTATGTCTGAAAACAAGAACGCTAAATCTGCCAAGAGGTTTTTCAATGCTGCAATTTGCCCCAAAATATTCAAACCGCAGTCACTGGTCAAAAAGTTAAGAACCGAGGTCGAAAAAGCCTTAAAGATTTATAGTAAATGAGGATATAATTATGAGTAATAATGAAAATGAAAAATTAGAAAATAAAAAATTTGAAAATGCAATTAATTTTCTGTTGTTTTCCTATTTTAAAATAACACTTGATGATAATGCAAATGACATATTAGACAAGGTTATTATCAAGGCGTACAAAGACGCAACTCAGCAAGGCGCTTTTAACAAATATATGACTGACAATATCAAAGCACAAATTGCAAGTAAAAGTAATGAAAAAGGAGAAAATATTTTAAAAAATAGATTTAATAAATTCGATAATTTGAAAAATATTTCTACCCAAAAGGACTTTAATACTTGGCACGAAAAAACTTGCAAAGAACTTGTTGGTTCTTACAATGATATCAATAAGTCTCCTAATAATGACGAAGGCTTTACTTTTGGCAATGCACAAAAATGGGTAAATATGACAATCAAATATATATATTTATTAAATACTGTTTTTTCAAATATAAAAGGTGAGGAAAACAATTTTTCAAAAACATACGGAAACATAATTGACGGTATATCAAGCTACATACACATTCCCATCGACAACTATATTATTGAGGCTGTATGGGACATGGATATAATTCCATTGCCAGTACCCAAGATTAAAGAAAAACTGCCCAAGAAAGGAAACGGCAAAGGAAAGTATAACTCCGAAAAATATAAATCTTGGAGCAAAATGGATTACAAAGAATATAAAAATAATTATATAGAATTTCAAAACAAATTAAAAGCAAATATAGAATCGCAAACGCCTATTGAATGGGAAAATCAAAGATGGATAGAAATTGCAAAAAGACGAGCAAATAAAGAAAGTAAAAGCAAACAGAATTAAATCCATATCTGCCTATCCCCTATGCGTTTCCTTGTTTATATGCCATGGTAAAACGAATTAACTGCAAGCTAATCGCTATATATCTTTATAAACTTTGAAAAATTATGTTCAGTAGAAAAGTACAGGACTACTAAAAGGCTTTTTCCCTTTCTATGATTTTAATTACAAAAATATAAAACACCTGCTATATGATTAAAGCTACATATTTTACGGAGCTGCTGCAAATAAAAAAGTTTGCAACAGCTCCGTTTTGGGTGTGGATGAATATTTTAAGTTTTATTTCTGCGTAATCAAGAAAGGTTTTGTTTTAACATAATATCTGTATAGAAATTTTTGCGGTCATTGTAAAAATTTACATAGCCGTTGTAGCGGTTGACGGTTGTTTTTATTGACTCAAGTCCGATGCCAAAGCCTTTTTCTTTGGTGGAGCTGTACTTGCCGTTTTTCTTTTTGGTGTAGCCGTCAAAGCTGTTTGTCATAACAACGAAAATATCGCCGTTGTCGGCATCTGCCTTAAAACTTATTTGTCGCTCGTTTTCGCCAATAGTCATACAGCCTTGAATTGCATTGTCAAGCAGGTTGCCCACCAACGAGCATATATCTACATCGGCAACCGCTATGTTGGCAGGTATATCTATGCTCAAGCTGCATTTAATATTATTTTGCAAAGCCTCGTCATAGTAGTAGCCTATAATGGCATTGAGAGCGTTATGCTCGCAAAAAATTTTTTGCTAATGTGAGTCCTCAACCGAGGCGTTGTACTTGTCAAGGAGATTTATCAGCGACTATGTATCATTGTTTTTGGCAAGCCTTACAGATGTTCTCGCAACCTGGCGGAAATCGTGCCTGAGTCGGCTTGTTTCCTCTATGTACTTTTTAAGAATACTGTATTCCGTTGCCTGTATTCCGAGCATTTGTGCGTTCTGCTCGGCTGAGGCTTTGTCGGTAACAGCTTTTGCGATTGTGTAGAGCATAAATTGAAACAGTACATAAAAGACCAAAAACGATGCGTCAACCACTATGTATATTTCAAACAATCGTCCGACATTAACCGTTGCGTAATCCTGCGGAACCATAAGCACATTTGCAACCGTAATAAGCGTTGGCACAAGCCAAATGTATTTCCAAACATTTTCGAGGTGGTAATCGTCTATCAGCCACTTTATTTTTGGCAGAAAAATAATTGTCGCAATGAAAAATCCTATTATTATTACCCACTGAGCAATAAGTCCGTAGGTTTGCAAATCGCTTACCTTGCCGTTTTCATTTATATGCGCCTCCACAGTATAGCTTGAAAGCCCCGCAAAAGAAAACATTGCTATTACGGATACAAACACATACCATAGCTTTTGCGTGCTTATCTTATAAAAGGTAAAGTAAATTGCCATACATATCGCAGTCAGCGGAAGTATTAGGGCATTTGTATCAAGCGCAAATTTAATTTTTATTATACCGCAAACCACCGACGCTATTGCCAAACCTGTTACTATCCAGCCTAAAAGCACCTTTTTGTTTACCTTGCAATGGTGCTGCACAGGGAGAATACACATAATCGCAGCAGGAATAAGCGTTGCATATTCCGCTGCCGACTGGAGAATTTGAATTATATTCATATCATTACACCGCCCTTTCGCCTTTTTTCAAACTGTCTGTTTAAAAATGCCTGCTCAACCTCCGACTTTTTGCGCCTGCTTATAGGGATTGAGTTGTTGTCAAGCATAATGCAGTTACAGTTGTCTATTCTCAGCACATTATCAAGATTTACTATTATTCCTCTGTTTATTACGAAAAACTCAGAGTATCCCTCAAAGTGAGCTGTAAGCTCATTAAACGAGGTTCGTATTTTATATTCGTTGTCCTTTACTGTAATAATGCAGTAGTTGGAGCTTGAAAGTATGTAAAGCAAATCCGAATACAGTATAGATATTTTTTTGCTTTTCAAAGGTTATATCAAGATACGGCTGGTTTTCAGGTAATATTTTGAGTGCCTCGTCAAGCGTTTTGCATAATCGAGAAATATCTATCGGTTTCATTATATAGTCAAAGGCATGGCAAGGGAATGCCTGCGCCATATGCTCCTGACTTGTTGTCATAAATATAAGTATAGTTTCAAGGCTGTGGTTTCTTAATACTTTTGCCGCTTCAATTCCGCTCAGCTTATCCATATATATATCCATAAATACTATGTCAAAGCTATGGCTGTCTAAATCCGCAATAAAGCTTTCGCCGTTATCATAAATTGAAAAGTTGAGCCTTTGGTGGCTTTTTTCCGCCCAATCGGCAACAGCGTTATGTATAATCTGCTGTTCTTCACGGCTGTCATCAACAATTGCTATGTTCATATTTTAGCCTCCATATTGGTCTGATTATATTATACACTAAAGCCTCAGCTTTTATATACAATTCGTCCCAATTTTTGACCGTTCATCCCTAAGTGCTTGAATTTCTGCGTTTGTCGGATTATATTTATATCAAACATACTTGATATGTATAAACAAAAAAGGAGTGTATTTATATGAACAGAGTGTTGCGAAGGTAATTGTCAATCATTCTATCGTTGACAATGGTTTCCTCAATGACAGCAGTAGCTGTAACAAGTGCAAGTGCAAGCACTGTTCCTGAGGACGCAAATGTAGGCGAACAAAATCAGTCCGATTCAAAGGGTAAATCTTACTCGCTTGATGAAATTTATACGGACTATCTTTTTTCGCATACAGACAAATCAAGCGAAGTGGAATACGAGGGCGAAATTAAAAACGAGGTTACAAACGCTAACAGCGACCAGGTTTACGCAGATTTCCATTTCAGCAATGTGCCGAACAATGACGGGACAAGCTCGGGATCAAACGATTCGATGAGTAAGCGAGCTGAAAAAGATTTGAATGACGAAAATTCATCAAATCCGCTCGCCGGTTACAGCGTAATTAACCCCGATGAATTTCTTTTCGGTCAGATAAATCGAAACGAACAGCACAAAGGCAGTATTTATACCTTTAATGACAACGATATGGAAATTGACGAATATCCATCCGGTGATATTGACAATTTGCCAAAAGTATATGATAACATTAACTTTGACGAAAAGCACGAAACGCAAACTCATAACACAATGGGCATTGACTATAACGGTGACGGTGCTGACGAACTTGCCTATTTTTCGCTTTATACAGATAAAGGAGAAGATAACACTTTTGTTTCTGTAACTATTTATGACAGAGAAGAAAAGAAAGATGACAGCAATGTTAAATATTCTTGGAAAAAGGTTGGCGAATCAGAGAAAAAAATATCAAAAGGCAACGAATTTCTCGATATGATGTGTCAGGAATCAAAGGGTTATGTAGCAATGGCTGCAGGTGACTATGATCATGACGGTTACGAGGAGCTTGCCTGCTACTTTCCTTGTGAAAACAAAGGCTATGGTGAACCGTTTGTAGGTATCATAGACATTAATGAAAAAAACGGCACATTTGATTTTGAAAAAGATATGAAAATTATTAAGCTTTCCGAAATAAGAGATCAATTTTCTAATCTTCAGTCCGGCAAGGACTCTTATGAATCATGGCATTTGCCGATCGTTTCACTCTCCACTACATCTATAAGGGCAAATGAAGAGAATGTAGATACAACAAAATCCTACGATGACCTTGTTATCAATGTAAGTGTTCCAAGAAATTATCATGATGATAATGATAATATGAATTCTTGTACCGCTATATATTCTTATAACGAGGGAACAAAAAGCTATGAGTGCAAATTCAATCAAGATACCAAATTCGGTACTGAAAGAATGTTAAGCACAAATTCGGTAGACGCCGACCTGAACGGTGACGGCTACAACGAGCTTGTGGTTGCAGGTATGCGTGAAACCGGATTAAATGAAACAAACGAAAACAGCACAGGTAAAATTGAAACCGGCAATAACCTTGTTCAGCTTATTTACTGGAACGGTTCAAGCTACAACTTTGTATGGGATACCCCAAAGCAGGTGCAGGCATCAGGTCAGGTACAGGTTGACCGTCATTCTCAAGAGCCTATTGCTATTACAGCAGGGAGATATAACCCTAATACTATAAATACAATGGACTATTTGTGTATTCAGGGCGTTGTTCTCAGCTGTAAAGACGCAAAGGTTTACGGTGTTGAAAGTGTTTCTGCGAATGAAACAGATATAAATAAAGCAGTTATAACCACATTGCCTCACCATGAAAAAGAGCTTTTCACCGATGCAAGCTTTGTAACCGAATACAAATTAGATTTCGATGGCATTGCAAATAAAAACGCTTTTATCAGCACAGCAGATTCAGGATTTTTCAATACTAAAAGCCAAGTACAAACTATTGCCTTGCTTACAGGTGATGAAAGCACAACGGACGATATAATTTATTATGACATTATTTTCTTAACTTGTGACTCAGACGGAAACTGGCATAAAAGAGCTTACAATGATATTATCGGCTACGAAGACGAAGATGACCACGGTACTTATATGTCCATCAACTTTCTCGATTGCGACGAAGATCAAATTTATTATCGCTATACGGGCAAAACAATAGGCTACTCAAGCCCTACACTTTATTCTGTAATTCAGGCTCCGCCTTATTACAAAGAGGCAAACTCGGCTACGGTTTCGTATACAATAACACATGGTCACACAGACGGTACAAGAACTACAGCCGGAGTTGGCGGAGGTTTTTCAGTTGGTGCAAAAACAAAATTTTTTGAAGCGTCGCTTTCTGTAATAGCAAAATATACATACACACATACAGAATCACAAAATATAACTACATCAACAACACTAAATTTAAAATCAGATCAAGACTACGCTGTATCATTTGTAATTCCTACTATATTAAATCACTATGAAGTAATAGATCCTCAAGCAACCAACGAAGAGGATAAATATACTGATATGATTATATCCGAAGAACTTGATCCAATCTTTGCCGCATTATCTTTAGATGAATACAACTCCCTTGCAAAAGACCTTGAAGATGAGAAACAACGAGAGGTTGCACCGGTAATAGACAATCTTCCAAAATCCACACCGGGTGACCCACAGGGTTATTGTGCAAGCTCATCTGAACTCAACCAATCCCTTACAGGCGGCAACACTGAAAAAATTGCTGAAACAGAATTAAGAGTTGACTCTACTACAACCGCCAAATCAAACAGCATTGGTATTACAAATACTTCTGAAAGAATTGACGGTTTTAACATATCTAATAATGATAGTGTTAAAATTGCAGGTGTTACATTCCAGTTTTCTTCGGATTTAGGAGAGCAATGGATATCTTCAAGCAGTGAAGGAATGTCGTTCTCTGTTAGCTATAATGGTATTCCGGCAGATGATAAAGTTAGTATAAAATCATCAACCAGTGATAGCTATGCAGATTATAAAGACAACCTCGGCAACCATATAGACAGCAACATTTATCATTATAACAATATTAGTTATTCATATACCACAAGTGCTGTTGTATATCCAAGCAGTGCTTTTACAACTCAAAAAACAACTAACAAGATATATCTTATGAGCTATTATACCCGTGATTTTGGCGGCACACCTGCCGAATTGCCTGAGTATTTCGGCGTGCAGAGTGTAACACAGAACGCTGACGGCACATACAATATTACTCTTGCATGGAAAACCTCTGTAAAAAATGAAAAGCGTACCCCTGACGCTTACAATATTTATGTTGAATCTCTTAACTCAAAAGATAAGGATTTAATCTTGTAAACACAGAAGGTCCTATTATGCGCAACAAAGGCTCAATAATTATGACTTATGAGGCTAAGAACCTTTCAAACCCGGACAAAGACTTTAATTTCTATATTGCCGCTGCAACAACATCTGTAACATCAAGCAAGGTTATGAATGTTCGAGAAAGCATTTTAATGCCTGCAAAAGCAATCAATGTTAATGATTTTCTTGCAACAGACGGTTTAGTTATTACCTCTCAGCCGGAAAGTCTTTATATAGATAATGTCGGTCAGGATGCAGAGTTTTCTATTGAGGTAGAGGACACTAAAAAAGACGCACTAAACATTAGCTACCAGTGGCAAACCTATAACTCTAAGTCAGGTAAGTGGAATCCTGTTACAAACAACACATCAACCGAACCTAATACATACAAATTTACAGCAACAGCTGATATTATCGGAACACCTATAAGATGCGTTGTTACAAAAACCAAATCATCAAGTGAACACTTTACCGCAATCTCAGATATTGTTACAGTATTTTCTAAAGAAAATCACAACCACGATTACGATGAAGATGGTTTCTGCAAAATTTGCGATAGATATGAGCCTGCAAAATACAATAAAAATATAGGAGCTTATGAAATAGGCAATGCAGGTCAGCTTTTCTGGTTTGCAGCTCATGTAAACGGCGACCACACACACGCAGATTTTTCAATTCAGGACAGTGATGCAAATGCTGTTCTTACAAAGAACATTGACCTCAAAAACAGAGAATGGAAACCTATAAATAATTACAGCGGTAATTTTGACGGAAACAACCATTCAATTTCCAATCTTTCAATTACACAAGGCGGAGAAAACATCGGTTTGTTTGGCTCTGTAAACGAAGGCACTATTTCAAACCTAACTCTCCTGAGCGGCAGCGTTTCACCACACGATAGCTGCAGAAATGTCGGCTCTCTTATCGGTGAATTTAACGGCGGCACAGTTACTAATATAATTTCATATGTAGACATTGATGATACAGAATCTTCAATTACATATATTGGCGGTATTGTCGGAAGTATGAGTAATGCGTCCGCTTATAAATGTATGAATTTTGGTAATATCAACATCACACATACGTCCGAGTGTATCGGTGGTATTGCCGGTTGTGCATACGATTTCTCAAGTATTGATAATTGTGCTAATATAGGCAATCTTAAAGGTGAAAGAGTCGGAGTTTATATAGGCGGTATTCTCGGATATTCAAAAGAGGTATATGTTAAGGTTAAAAATTGCTACAACTATGGTAATGTATCAAACTCAGAACTTGATACCATCAGTTACTGCGGTGCAATAATCGGCCGATTAGAAGAATACATAAGTTCTAATATATCCAACAACTATTATCTCATAGGTTCAGCTAATTCAGAATTCGGTGAAGATATCCCTATTCACTTTATGTCAGACGCTAAGAGAAAATATGATTTTGATAATGGCGAAGTAACATATCTGCTTAACCACTCTCAGACAGACGGCTCTCAGGTATGGTATCAGAATATTGACAACGGTAAAACTCCTGACCCATACCCTGTATTTGTTGGCGGTACGGTTTACAGCAAAGGCAATAACGAATATACAAACTACGACCCGAACCATAAGGACGATGAATTTAAAAAAGATGAAAACGGTAACTTTATTATTGAAGAATACAATGACCTTGTAAAGCTGTCAGAGCTTGTTAGGAGTGATTACAAATACTACGGCTATGAAAGTTATATTCTCGCAAATAATATTGTTGCTAAAGCAGATTCAAAATGGACTCAGGGCATTGGCTCTGTAAGCGAAAACAAGCCGTTTAACGGCACATTCAACGGCAACGGTCACTACATAAGCGGACTTAATGTTGATTCTCCGGAATACGGCGGTTTGTTTGAAAGCATTGGCGACAAGGGCAAGGTTGAAAATCTGTTCTTAATTGACTGCGACTACATAACTCAGTCAAAGGTTGCAGGTTCAATCGCTGCTGTAAACAACGGTACTATTGACCATTGCTTAAGCGGTGTAAACTTAACCTCCGGCAGTGTCACTATTGGAAATATTCATATATCCCCGGAGTTAAACTCCTTAATTCTCGGTGATTTAAGCGGCGGTGTTGCAGGTATAAACAACGGCACAATTACAGGCACAAGAAATGCAGCTATTGTAATGGGTACAAACTGCGGCGGTATCGCAGGTGAAAACAACGGTACAATCTTTGGTTCTGCTAACAACGGTACAATAGGCAAATATAAAAAAGAATTTGCTGATTTGGCAGGCGGACTTGCAGGTACAAATAACGGTATCATAAAAAGCTCATACAACGCAGAAATTACTGACACAACAAATAAAACATACGGTTCCGTTGCAGGCGTAAACAATACCTCTGATGTTCACAATGTACACGCTCTTTGCTCAAACGGTATAAAATTCATAGGCTCAGGTGTGGCTCTTGACTCAACAAATGTTTCTTACAGTGATTACCATGATATGAGAGGCGAAAGCTTTGCTAAGATTATGAATTCTGCTACTAACTCAGAGTCAATCGTCTGGATATCAAACGAACTGCTCAACAAAGGATATCCTACAATTCAGATTGTTGATTTCAGCACAAGAACCATAGACGGCGGCAACGGCATTATTATCAAGGGCGCTGCTCACGATGAGCTGAACATTACATACAACACAACAGACAGCGATGAATTTAATCAGCTTAAAGCTGACAACAAAGGTAAGGTATTAGGTACATATTCCGTAAGCCTTACAGATAAAAACGGCAACTATGTTCCTGCTGAATTGTGGTGTAAGGAAAACTTTGAAATGTCAGTTCCTGTTGACCGCAGCAATATACAGCTTGCATCAATAGGTGAAGACGGCAGCATTTCTTACTACAAGCCTGTAAAAATTGAGAACGGCAAGGCTACTTTCAATGTACCTTACCCAACCTCATTTGCTATTGTAGAAACCTCGGATAACAGCACAAACGACACTGTTACACCGAGCGACAGCACACCAATCAAAACAGGCGCAGTGGTTTGCACAGCTTTATTTGCAATCCTTGTACTTTCAGGTGCAGTGTTCATTACTGTAAAAAGAAGGAATAAATTTGAGTAATACAAAAATAAATTCAAAGAAAAAAACATTAATAATAATTGTGGCAATAGTAATTATTGCAGCAATGGCAGTTGGCGGAGTTGTTGTTTACAACAACTTTGCCTCCTCTCAGCCAACACCTTCAAACGGAGTTGTTGGTAAAATTTCAGACGGCTGGGATACGGGCATAGAGGAAGAATCATCACCGCAAAAGCAGGGTGTGCAAATTCCCGGATATGCAACCGCTGAAATGAAATCAGAAGATACAAGCCTCAATATTAGCATTGGCAATCCAAAATCGAACGAATGCGGATTTTACGCTACCGTCAAGCTTGAGGACGGCACCGAGCTTTATAAATCAGATTTTCTCAAACCGGGTTCGGGACTTACAAGTATTCCGCTTTCAAAAACACTTGAGCCGGGCGAATACAATGCTATGGTTGTGTACGAATGTGTAACTCTTGACGAACCGCACACACCGCTCAATTCAGCTGAGTCTGAATTTACATTAATCGTTAAATAAGAAAGCAAATGCTTTCTTTAAAATATCAGAAAGGATGTTATTTTTATGAAAACAAACAGATTATTATCAATTATTCTCGCAGGTACACTTGCAGCTACCGCAGCTGTTACAGCATCTGCCCAGACACTTGAGGGTACATCTAACGACGACGAAAGAACAGGAAACACAGAGGTTAAGGCAAGAATTGAAGCCGGTGAGCCCGGTGAGGTAAACTACATTATTACTATTCCGGATTCCGTTGATTTTGGCACACTTCAACAGCCTGAGACAGATACAGACAGTAACAAGTATATTAAAACAGAAGTTACTGCCACAAAAATTTCAAATTTCAGCAGAAACCAGTTTGTTGAAGTTCATGTAAAGGACAGTGCGTCTACTGACGATCAGTTCTACATTACACAGAAAGACTCAGAAAGTCCATTCAAAATCAAGTATGATATTTATGACAAAGAAGTAAATGATGGCAATATCGGAGAGAATACTCCACTCGGCGAAACTTCTCCGGGCACATTCGGCTACCACATCTGCTCATTTGGTGCAGGTTCAGAGGGTCAAACTCAGGATATGACTCTTGTGCTTAACCAGAAAGCAATTTATGGTCAAGACCTCAGCAAAATTGCAGGCGATTACAGCGGTACAATGGTATTCCACAGCGCAATAAATACTCTTGGTGCTTAATTAAACACTAACAACTATGAATCTTATTAAGATTAATAGATGTATTTGTCTGCTGATTATCACAGTTTTGACTTTGGCTCTTTCAACTTCACTATGCACTTCTGCTGTACGCTATGAGGGAGGAACCGAAGTGGTTGCACACATCGACTCTCCTCCACAAACTCAGCCAACCACAACAAGCGAAACCTCCCCTGCCCCACAAGACAACAGCAATGTGCTTACAGGCAAAGAGATTTCTGTTTTAACGGTTGCCGCTGCAATTACTCTGTTTGCATCAGCAGTCATTATTTACATCTGCATTAAACGCAGAAAAAACAAATAAATCTAAATCGCCCTTTTTAGCCACCTGCGGATATAACCCCAATCCGGAGATGGTTTTTTCATAGCTCAACTTACCGATTATTCCGATAAATACAGTACCGTCCGCCAAATTGACAGCAAAAAACACCGCAGGTTTAAAATGCTAAACCTGCGGTTGTTTTACAATATTTCTGTGTTAAAATAATGACTTTTAAATAATTATTTGCGGTAATGTATTTTTAATTTTGATACTTTTTATTATATTAATCATCGCAGCTATTTTTATACAAAACACATAAGTAAATATTTTTCTCCTCTTGTTTCGTGCATAAGCTGACCGCCGAGATACTCATATGTGTATTCAACTCCGTTTACAGTTTTGCTTGTTCTTACGCCGTTGCTGTCATACTTATAGCTGATACTGTCATTGCCGCATTGTAGGGTTGTAAGGTTTCTGCCGTTGAGCCAGGTCATTTCCATACCGTCACGATATGAAAGCGGATTGCCTATTTCGTAATAGGTATAGTTAATCTGTGCACCTGTGTTGTCATCTGTTACGCTGTCAAGATAGCCTGTGGTTGAATTGTAATTATATGTATCACAGTTGCCGTCCTGATCATACAGCTTGAACAAAAATCCACCATTTTCAGTATAGTCCAGATTTGATTTTAGTGCAGTGTTTTTTCGGAATTATTTGCTTCAAGTGCTGTTGCCTGTCCTTTTTGTTTTCATACTATAGCAAAACAGTCAGTCAAAGCAAAAACTTTAACTGACTGTTAGTGTTAAATCCGCTTAAAAAAGATAAAATACAAAATATGATAAAAAAAATACCGCTAATGCAATATTTTCATAACAATTTAATTGTAAAGTAATTAAGCAAAATTATTGAATTGATAATTTTATAATTCAACTTATAAAAATCATATTATTAATATAAGAGTTCAAAACAAAAACTGCAACCAGAATTTCTCCCCGCCCCCAATTATACCAATAATACTGTATTTTTTATGCAAATATTTTTATGAAATTATAATAACACCCGAATTATTAATATAATAACCGAATATTAATAAACATGAAATTATAAAATTCACGATTAAATTAATCAGCAATATTATTTTTACAAAAGCCGCCATATTATTTACATTGTTTTTACTTATACTAAGCACTGCAAAAGCTAATATCATAGAAATAATAAAATGCAACAATGACATAGAAACGCAATAATTATATTTTACAGTATTTTTTAAATATATTAGTATTTGAAAAACAACGCTGCTAAAAGCAAAAACAGTTACACACAAAACAGCAGGTATATATCTTTTTTTATCTGTTGTTTTGTATTTTGATTTCCTGTCACGCTTTAATGCAATAATAAAAAAATACGCTATTATTAAAAATAAAAGGCTTACAATAATTTGGTTTAACACATTTTTTGATAAAGTAATAATTATAAAACATAATGATATTAATAATGACAGTAACAATACACAATTAAAATTTTTCATATCACAAATTTACCCTTAATCTGAATTAATAATATTTTTAATGATACATAAGGTTATCTAAAAAAGATTTAATATTTGAAGGTTTAATTGAAGATTCAATTATAAAAGATATATTCTCTTTTACAAAAATTTCATTTGCAATTTTTATTAAATCATTAATTAAAATCTTTTTATACTTCTTTGCTTTTTCAATTGGATCAGATGGTAAAATATCAAGAATAAAATCACTTAGTACATAATCTTCATTCAATTTTTGACAATTGTCTAAATCTATCATTTGATTATCCGTAAAAAACGGTATTGTTGATGCATACTCATTTAATGTTATATCGGTTTTAATTTCATTGATAATTTTGAAAAGAATATATATACTGTTAAAGATATTTTTATTTTTCACAGTATAAGATATACTATATCTATGAAATCCGCAATAACTTGTAAGTTGTGTAAAAATATCATCTGTTAATTGATATTTTTCTCTCATAATCATTGACAGTTTACTTCCACATCCGTCACTCAAAATGCTTGTAATAAGTTTTACGCATTCGTAATCAAAAGAGTTTTTTATATCAAATAATACGACTACTTCACTTAACTTACTGTCTGCATTTATTACAGTTAAATAATTGTCGCTATTTCTTTTTGTGAAATTTGGAGCAATTTCAATTATCGGATCTTGCTTTTTGCCAAAGTTATTAATGATACTAAGTTTTTGCTTTAAAAAATCGTAAAATTCATTGCTAAAGTTACCGGTTATGGTTACACAAGAATTAGTCGGAGAAAAATACTCTTTTTTCCAACTGTTTATCTCAAAAGCAGTCAAAGATTTTACAGTTTTTTTGGTTCCCATAATCGGAAGAGTATATTTTGTGTTATCAAAATATATTGAATCAATCCATTGATTATAAGAATATGCTTTATTTTCTATTTGACGCAAAACAACTTCTTTTTCTTTTAATATAATTGAATTTGACCATTCAAAATCATCAAAAAATTTTAGCATAATATCTAATGCATCATATAAATATTGTGGTATAACATTGATACTAAAAGTAACATAATCACAGTAAGTTTTGCCTGTAATTTCACCACCGATTTTTTGCATATTAAAATAAAGAGATTCTTGATATAAATCTGACAGTTGTCTAAAAAAGAGATGCTCCACCAGATGAGAAATACCGTTATTATATTTACTTTCATACAAGGAGCCTGCTTTAAATGAAATGCTAACACTAACATTATGAAGATGTTCTAATTGATGTGTGATAAAACAAATATTATTTGGCAATATTTCTGATTTTTTATTCATAATTAACCTCTCATTAAGCAAAAGCCTGAGCTGCCTCCCAAATTGTTATCGCAACCGGAATGATTGCCGCATCATCAATCACTCCAACACCGGTAACATCATTGGCTACTAAATAAACAATAAAAACTGCTGAAATTATAATAACTTCTGTTGCTAATATCTTTTCCAAAGTAATTGGATCATAGCGTTTAAGTCCATTGCCTTTTGGAACTCTACTATGTTCTTCACCATTAGGATGAGCTTTATTACGTTCTCTAGCCCCTGTAGGTTGTCGATTTTCGGAACCTTTTCTAGAATCTTTTCTCGGTTTCCAATCACCACCTTTTTTTGAACCCGCCGAATAAGCCTTTACAACAAATCCCGGTCTGCTTCTTCTCAATCTATACAAATCAGGATTACATGCTTCACAGCTACCTACATAATAACATGCGTGTTTTCTGCATGATTCGCCTGTCTGGTCAGAATTCATAACAGGGTTATTATTGCAATACGCATTCATATTAGTATCAAGAATGTTATCGCCTGACTGGAAATAGCCGTCTGCATTCAAAAATCTGTGGGTAACCGGGTCATAGTAGCGGCTCATAAGGTAGTATAAGCCTGATTCCGAGTCATAGTAATAACTGCGATAGCGGAATAGATTATATAGTATAGAGGTTATTTATTTCTCCAATCGTATGTCTCGTTTTTAGATAAGTCAATGGTTACATCATTGATAGAAACAGTGTAGTTGCTTATCCATTTTATTTCAGCATTATAATCGTGATATTTATTATAGATTAAAGATTTGGAGCTATCATTATCTATTCTATACACCTTAATTGAATAATCTGTTGTAGCACCTCCATTAACCCTGTATGCCTCTAGAGTGTATGTATTGTCCGGCGATGTAGATGTCAGAATTTTTTCTTCTGAGGTGAATGCACTGCAAGCTGAAAGCTGAAAAGCAAAACCTATGAGTATGAATACAGATAAAAGAATAAATATAGATTTTTTGTATTTTTTTAGTTCTAACATCTTATTCCTCCTATTCTTTTACTAGTACATTTTGGGGGATTATTTTTATCCCATAAACTACTGCCTATACTTATCATTTTTTGATCCCTTGGGTCATCAAAATTTGAATTCCAGTAAGATATATCAGAGGTATTTGTTGCAATTTGGACTACTCCACCAGCTAAGAGAAGTTTATTCTCGCTAAATAATACTCTACCAACATATCCATAATGAATATTCCCAATATCATCGAATCTTAATAGAGTATTTTCATATCTATAGGTTTGCTCTGACACTAATCCCCAACTATCTTGACTTTTAAAATCCCACACGCCGCCTGGTCGTACATTGTTGACAAAGATTGTTGTAGCTGCAATACTCCCTATATTATTAGGTAAAGGAATTGAAGCAACTGAAGATAATTTTTTTGCATTATTTTGCATCTCTTTGTTTAATCTGTCTGTGATATCAATAGCTTTAGGATCAGGCTTTCTTTCATAACCACCTATATACTCCCAAGCGTCATGACACCACTTACCAGAAGCATAATAACAGCCTCCTGTTGGGTCATAATTCATAATCGGGTTATTCTGACAATACGCATTCATATTAGTATCGAGAATACCATTGCCCGACTGGAAATATCCGTCTGCATTCACAAATCTGTGGGTAACAGGGTCATAGTAACGGCTCATAAGGTAGTATAATCCTGATTCCGAGTCATAGTAATAACTGCGATAGCGGAACGGATTGAGGTTTGCAATATGAGCAGGATTTGTGATTTCAGAATTGCTTGCATCTGTTACTGTAAGTACATTGCCCCAATCATCATTTTCATACTTTGCTACCATATTACCGTCGCCGTCATAGATTGAAGTAATGTCACCTCTCCAATTATGCGCATAGTAATATGTTACTGCGTCAGTTGAAGAATTTGCCTTGTAGCTTACTGCATAAAGCTGACCGTTTGCATCGTAACAATAGTCGAATACTTTTTCTCCCCTTGTTTCGTGCATAAGGTGACCGTTGAGGTATTCATATGTGTATTCAACTCCATTTACGGTTTTACTTGTTATTACGCCGTTGCTGTCATACTTATAGCTGATACTGTCATTGCCGCTTTGTAGGGTTGTAAGCTTTCTGCCGTTGAGCCAAGTCATTTCCATACCATCACGATATGAAAGCGGATTGCCTATTTCATCATAGGTTATTGTTTCTCCGTTGTAGCGTGTAAGCTTGTCGCCCCAGTTAAAAATATTATGTATCCTTTCAAAAAACACTTCACATTAATTTAAAGGAAATATTCTTAAATCTTTAAGACAATTTTTTGTTTTAGCGAAAACAATTAATTTTTCTATGCTCTAATTTCACATTTATTGCAATAAGCTTTTTGTAATATATTTTCTGTTGTATTAAAATTAGATCTAATAAAAATTAACATCACCAAATTACCAAAACAAAACATTAATATAGGAAGTAATATGGTTGAAGGATTATACAATAAAAAAATAATAAAAAACAATATACACAAGCAACTATATATTATCTGAAAAAACAATGTTACTGGTGATGGTTTTAGTTTTGCATAAACGATAGTTCCTTCATTATTACTTTTAAAACAGCCCACAACTTTTGTTCTTATCGGTTCTCTTGGACCAGATAGATTAAGTGTAATATCAAAACTATCATCTGATATTCTGCCAATAAAGTCGCATTTGTACTTACTTGCTTTGCTATAAGGAAAAGTCAGTTGTTTCAATTTTTCTTTGGAATTATCTAAAGAAAGATTTGTATTAATTGTTATACTCTTATCATAAATCATAGCATTATACTCCTTAATAATATGACGGAGAACTACAAAAACCCGGACCTTTTCCTATTGGTCTTCCACAAGCACGACAATACTTCTGAGAGTTTTTATTATGTATCTTATTATTGTTTGTATTATTTTTATTCATATTCTTTTTTATATTCTTGTTAGTCGTTTTGGGAGTATTCGAGGTACTTGTATATATTGTATTAGTTGTCGGTGTATATGTATGGAAATCAGCACCTAAGCCGCCACCTGGATTTATAACAATACCCGCAAAACCATATTCACTAAAAACTAAATCAACACCTAAAAAACCGCCAAAACCAGCAGAACCACCAAAATAGAAATAGCGTCTCTCAGATAATTCATCAACACTATTTGCATCCCAATAAAAGCCAATCGGCATTGATGCACTCAAATCAGCAACACCAAAATATGGATTTTCTTTTAAATTGGTTCCGGCGTATGAAAATTGCAAAGCAGTATCTCCATTTCCGTCGAAAGCTGCACAAATAGATGCATTCACTCCCCAAAAAAGTGTACAATCTCCAGAAAAGCCAACTGTAGTAACAAAACAACCACCTGTGTCAATATAGATTCCCGGGTTATTCTGACAATACGCATTCATATTAGTATCAAGAATGTTATCGCCTGACTGGAAATAGCCGTCTGCATTCACAAATCTGTGGGTAACAGGGTCGTAGTAACGGCTCATAAGGTAGTATAAGCCTGATTCAGAGTCATAGTAATAACTGCGATAGCGGAATGGATTGAGGTTAGCAATATGGTTAGGGTCTGTAATTTCTTGATTGCTCGCATTTGATACTGTGAGCACATTACCCCAGACATCGTATTCATACTTAGCTACAACATTACCGTTACCGTCATAGATTGAAGTAATATCACCTCTCCAGTTGTGAGCGAAGTAATATGTTACTGCATTGGTTGATGAATTTGCCTTGTAGCTTACTGCGTAGAGCTGACCGTTTGCGTCGTAACAATAGTCAAATACTTTTTCTCCCCTTGTTCGTGCATAAGCTGACCGCCGGGGTATTCGTATGTGTATTCAACTCCGTTTACGGTTTTGCTTTATCATCTATTATAATACATTCTTTTAAAATGTTCTCAATATTGTATATTGCATCGCTAAAATTCATTTTTGCAAAAAAGAAAAATAATAGATTAACAAGCAAGAAAATTGTAAAAGGCAATATAAAAATAAGCGGAATTAAATTAGAATTTTCTAACGAAGAAGAGTATATTATTGCACCACAAAAAACACAAAAAACAAAAAACATTCCAATAAAAATATAGTCGGAAGACGGTAGTTTCATGTTAATTGACAATACAGTTTTATTACTTTCGCTTGAAAATTTTCCGATAATTAAAGGGTTAAATAAAGATCTTCTGCTACTTGCCGGGACAGATTTTATTTCAAAATTTTCTTCAAAAATTTTTCCGTAAAAAGTATAGTCTTTATAATGCTTATAATAATTAAACAATCCCTGAAATGTCGAATTTCTTAATTTTCCAATTAGACATTCTTTAGTTGTTTTTAATTCATAATCATAATTTTTGCAATATAATTTAATCATAGAGCCTCCATTTTAAATTCAATAATAAACAGGAGATTTACAAATTGTATCCGATCGACCACATGCACGGCAACATCTTACTTTTGCAGTATTGCTTTTTAGAGTTAATTTTATATTTTTAGTTTTTGTTTTATCAAAAGCATCAGAAGTACAGCTCTCTTTTTTGAAGTATGCTGTTATTTTCGCTATTATCAAAGGCTGCAAGCACCTGTGTTCCTACTTTGTTTTCGGTCGTATTATAAAATTTGTCATAATCTATTACATAATCGAACACTGACATGATAGCCTGTTTTTACTTTGATTATCTTATTAAAAGGATTATTGATGCCGCTATTGAAGGTATAGACATCCAAAGCGTGAATACACCCTAAATACCTATAATCCTTGGTTATTAATTAGTAATTATAGCCATTGCCCACATAAGAGGGGCAATAATTATGCATACACTTGAAACAAAATATATGATTCCTCTATAAATCATAACATTTATATAATCGTGAGAATTTAACTCAAGTTTAGCTTTTTCTTTAAATTCTTTACTTAGAAAATCATCTTTTAAAAAATTAATTATTAAATACATATATGTTAGAAGTAATGCAATCGGGTAATAAGCATTGATTTTTTCGTTAGAAAAAATTACTAAACACAGATTAGAAAAAAATGCAATAAAAAAACTAATAATCAAACCAATATGTATTTTCCATAATTTTCGCATTTTTACTCTCCACCTTTATTATATGATTAATAGTAAATAGTTTATCCAAATATCTTCCATTTTTAGTATAAGCCAAATTTGATTTTAATGCAAGCTTTTTATCCGAACTGTTTGCTGTAAGTTCCGTTGACTGTTTTGTTTTCATACTATAACAAAACAGTCAGTCAAAGCAAAAACTTTAACTGACTGTTTGTGTTAAAACTACTTAAAAAGATAGAATACAAAATATGATAAAATAAATACAGCTAATGCAATTATTTTTTTATTTCTATCATTTCTAAACATTGCTATTTGTTCGTTCCCATTTAAGAAATTTACCTTTTTAAGTTTGCATATTCTTTTTACTGATTGTAGTATAGAGCCAACACCTAAATAAATTCCCAAAACATAAGCTAAATTTTTAAAAAAAATAATTATATTTATGCCTTGAAATAAACCTCGAGGAATATTTGAATCTCGAAAAAACTCATTATAGTACATGAAATATTCAGTAATCAGGACAAATACAAACAAGCCAATAAAAATAATAATTAATTTATTTTTATTAATATATTTACTTTTCTCCAAATCTTCCTCTGTTCGATTTTTAACAATATATGCTGATTGAATTACTGCAATAACAGCCAAAGTGCACATACCTAACAGCTGCACAGATATATCCAAAATCAGTTGATGAGGTGTTCTGTAAAACCATTCTAATTCAAATAAACTAACACAGCAATAAAAAATAAAGCAACTACAAACAAAAAGGCCATTTGAAAATATAAATATTGATGTTTTTCCTTTAATTATTTCTTTACATTCCAAAATGGTAAATACAACAGAAATAATTATAAATGCTATTAAAGCGAAAAAATCTATAACTCTGCCACTGCTTATATAACGATAAAGAGGAATATTAAAAAAGCCGTAGCTTAATGGGAATACCAATAATTTATGCTGTAAAATGCATCTTACTATGTTAATAATCGAACATAATAATATGATACCATGAACAGATAACATAGAAATTTGAATAATTTGTTTTTTATTCATAATATCCCCACTTTCGTTTATTTTCATTAATAACTTCTATCGAAATATTTGCGGTAACGGATAAATGCAATATAACAAAAACAAAGCGACAATAAGATTTAAAACTGATAATAATTTAAAATACTTGCTTATACTAACTCTATTAGCAAAATATTTAAAACACCTTATTTTCGACTTTGAATAACCAATTTCAATATACGAAAAATTGTTATCGGTAATTGGTTGATTAGCCGTATGCTTTTTGTACTTTTCATCTCCGATATGCCTATACGAAACACATAAGCAAACATCTGCCAATAAAGTAAAAAGATATACTGAAAAAATATAGGTCAATATATTATAATCGCTAATAAATATTTTTATATGCAATAATTTAATCATAACTAAATAGTAAAGATATAATACTACAACTGATATAATATTTATCCATATATTTGTATAAGTGATTTTTGCTTTTTTTAATTTATTTGCTCTGAATAAATAATATACGGCAGATACGGCACACACACTAAATGCGCATATATAAAATTTGTTATAAACGATAAACTCAGGCAAAGCAATTTGCTGCGAAATCCATATTAAAATCGGAAATATCATTGCGATTGCTATATAAATGAAAGTCAAAATATAGGGTCGTTTATTTATCATAAATTTCAACCTTTTTGTTATGTATAAACTCTGTTACTTTGATCAAATTTCAGATAATTCATCTAAAATTATGTTATAAAAATCCGAATGATTTTCACATTCCACCTCTCGTATAATGATACCATAAGCATTCATAAGCAACCGGCGGGAATTGTTTTCAGCTAATTCCCATTTGGGTAGATAAAAATAAATTTTGCTGTCAGGAAAATGTCTCTTTTTGCAACAAACAAGCCACCAAATATCAAGCTCACACAAGTCCATTCCAAACCCGAACATATATACATCATCTGTTAAAAAGCTGTCTACCCAACTGACAATCTTATGCTCTCTGCCGTACTTTTGATTTGCTATCCAAGTTTTCATATTTGATGAAATATACTGCTGTATCCTTGATAATAATTTACCGTAGTAATAATGTCCGATAATAACCGAATTGTAGGCACAAGCGTGACCGTGTATATGCCAAACCTTTTTATTCTTATTTATCGGAATATATCCAAATAAAGTCATATCACTTCTTTTATATCTGAAATCTTTAGGATTAGTACACCTAAACAGCTTATTATTTTTAACAGACTTTTCCAGTTCGTATGTATAATTGGTTGTAATGATTTTATCAAACGGAAGTGAAAGAATTTTTTTGCCAAATATTTTTTGTTCATCAGTAAGAGAAATCGCCTTTAGCTTTTCACAAAATTCTGCCATAGCCTTATCAACATTATCATTTGTCGCAATTACTATCTGCATATTATTTGGTAAATAATTGTTAGTATCGGGAAATAATTTAACATCATAATCTTTGGCAATATCTTTAATTATTGTATCCCATTTTTCGGCAATTCCCATTTGCATAGCAATCCCATTACCCACAAACAAAACACGATTATTCTCTTTCATACATTTGCTCCGATGTTTAATATATCTTTATAATATTTTAACATAGTCAACACAATATTTCAATATAATTCTTAACTTCAGCGTAATATTATTATGAAATTTTACTAATGTGATAAGCTTTTATACATAAATTATAAAGCAACTGAAAAATGTTTTATCAAAGAGCTTATAATATAAAAAGCCCTCAAAGCAATTTCTGCCTTGAGGGTTTGTGATGATAATTGTTATACAGACGGTTTTTCAAACACTGAAATGATGAGTTTGACACCGTAAACTGCGAGAAGTACACCAATCATAAAACCGATTGTCTGAGCGGCAAATACAAGGTGGAACAACCCATAGATACCGCCTATTATTACAAGAATACCGCAAATCAATGATATAATCCACGCACTCGAGCCTGAATTTTTAACCTTGAACGACATTGCAACGGATGAGATTCCGTCAATAATAAGCCAGCCGGAGAAAATACAGAGAATGGTTATATCAAATACAAGCCTGATTGACGGTATAAACATTGCAAGTACAGAAACTACTGCCGCTGCAATTCCGACAATAAGACCGAGCGTACCCATAACAGCCTCACTCTGCTCGCTTTTTGACTTTTTGCGTTTTAAGAAGTAATCAATAACAGAACATATACCCCACATTCCGAGTAAAATTGTTACTATCCAACCACTGTTGAGAAAAGTAAGTCCCGGATAAAAAATACAGTAAAATGCTCCGATTACAGACAACAAACCAAAAATAAAATTTAATACTTTCATAATCAACCCTCAAATTCAGCTAATTAAGGTTCAATAATATTGAAATAAGTTGGGAACTTTGCAACGCTGTCAGTAAGAGTTTTTATTACATCACTATTGCCCTCAACCTTTTCAATACAAGCGTCCATAAGCTGCTGATTATTCTGCGCAATACCAAGGATTCCTGCACTCTTAGTTCTGATTGTTGCGTCGGCATTATCAACCCAATTTTCCTGAGAATAGATAAGCACACCATGGTTAATGCGGAGAAGATACTTTGCATTTTTGTCGGTTACTTCAAGATTAATTACAAGATTCTGATCTTCGAGTTTCTTTTCGTCAAGACAAATTCCAAGGTAATCAATCATTGTTTCGGTACTCATACCGAGAGCAGTTGCACCTGTTCCGCCTGCTGTCGTATCCGGATAATTCTTTGTTCCGTTACGCAGCTCGTAAGCACCTGTAAGATAAGCATTTCTCCATGCACCGCTTTCTGCCTGATAGCCAAGCTGTTCAAGTGCGTCTGCACACAGATAACGGGCGTCTTGGTTTTCAGGGTCTGCATATACAAGTGTGTTTGTAATCTGTGCAACCCACTGATATTCACCCTTGTCAAAATCCTTTTTTGCCATTTCAAGCACCTTGTCGGTATCGCCGAGATACTCAACAAGTTTCTTTGAATACTCTGTCGGCTCAAGTTCATCGAGATGTATCGGATTTTCGTCATACCAGCCCATATACTTCTGATAAACAGCCTTTACATTATGCTTAAGAGTTCCGTAATACTGACGAGTATACCAAACCTTGTTAAGCTCATCCGGCAGCTCAATCATATTGGCTATTTCAGTTGAGGTGTATCCCTGATTGATATACATAAGTGTCTGTGAGAAAATATACTTGTATACAGACGCTGTATTTGCCATATATTCATTGATTACTTCATTACCCCAATGCGGCCAGTTGTGAGCCTGAAATACCACCTCGGTTTTGTCGCCGAAAAGTTCCTTTGCCTCCATAATATACTGTGCCCACGCATTGCCGTCACGAACCTCCGCACCTCTGAGTGTGTAGAGATTGTGCATTGTTCCGGTACAGTTTTCTGCCATCCACAAAGCCTTGTATTTTGGAAGATATGTGTTCATCTCGGCAGGTGACTCTGTGTCGGGAGTGAGCTGGAATACCATTTCCACGCCGTCAACCGTAATGTTCTCAGTAGCCTCCTTAACCTCGTATGACGGTGATATGTAGGTAGTTGTACCATTTGAAGGAGTAAGACCGATACCGACCGATAAGCTGCCTTTCTCGCCTTTTTCAAGCAACGAGCCATACTGGAAGTTAGTCCTGCGTTTCATAGCATTTCCTGCAAAAACATTTTCTTCCATAACAGCCTTTTCATATCCTTCGGGAACGATAATAAGAGTTTTACCCGATTTAATCTGTTCGTCAAGCGGAAGCGATGGGTCGGCAACATCTTTTTCGTCAATAAGTCCTCCGATACCACCGTAATGGTCAATATGTGCATGGCTTACAACAACAGCTGCAATATGAGCCTTTCCAAACTTTGATTCAAGAAGCTCAAGTGCTGCCTTTGCTGTTTCAGAACTTGTGGTACAGTCAAAAACAATCCATCCGTTATCACTTTTTACAAAGGTAACATTGGCAACATCATATCCTCTAACCTGATATACGCCGTCTACTACCTCAAACAGTCCGTAAAGTGAATTAAGCTCGGTGTTTCTCCAAAGACTTGGGTTTGCACTGTCAGGAGTTGACGAGTTTCTGATAAAATCATATGCCGACTGACTCCAAGCAACAGTTCCGTTTTCCGTTTTTATTTCAAGAGTTTCCGGCGCTGTTATAAAACCTTTCTGTGCAAATTCCTTTTCCCGTTCATCTGAAAAGTCCAGCACTTTATATACCGACGCATTTTGTTCGGCTGTATAGCTTGATGCGTCTTTCACATCACTGTTAAATTTTGTCGCAGTGTCTTCATTGCTCTGCTGACATCCGCAAAGTACGGATGTTGCCGCCAGCATTGCCGCCAACGCAATGCAGACGCCTGTTTTCTTTTTATTAGTCATAATTTTCCTCCTTAATACTTAGATATTGTTTTATCCTACACACTTTGTTAGATAATATCAAGATAATTATAATAAAAAATTGTTTTTTAGTCTATACATTTGTCACAAAATGCAAAAACGAGGCACAAACAGTAAATTTATCTCAACATTTATACAATTTTGTGTTACAATAGAAACAGTAAACATACAGGAGGAGCAGTATGAGAATTGCAATAGTAGATGACTGCGAAAGCGAGCGGAACGAACTTTATGAAAGACTTTTAAAAAACAAATTCTTGATTTCTTACGATGTTGAAATACACCTCTACGATAGCGGCAGTGACTTTTTAAATGAGGCATTGCAAAACAGATTTGTCCTTGTCTTTTTAGATATATATATGAATGACGAAAACGGAATAGAAACAGCACAAAAGCTGAGGGCATTTGACCGTAAATGTCTTTTGGTTTTCACCACGACATCAACAGACCATGCACTTGACGGTTTCAGCGTTCGTGCATTGCACTATCTTGTAAAGCCGTACAGTAACGAGGAGCTTGAAATGCTGCTTGATGAAATATCGCAAAAAATTCCTCAAAGAGAAAAATATATTCAACTTTCATCTCACGGCGACAATTTGCGTATAAGACTGTGCGACATTTTATATGCAGAACACTTTAAGCACTGCATACATATTTTTTGTACAGATAATTCAGAAAAAATTGTACGAAGTACATTTTCAGACTTCACAAAGCTGTTTGAAAACAATGAAAATTTCTTTGTATGCAGCCGAGGCATTTTAGTAAATCTGGAGCATATCAAAGATATAAACGGAAACGAGTTTATTCTTGACAACAATACGAGAATTACTATCAGCCGCAGTCTTATAAAATCTGCTAAAAATGTATTCGGTGAATATCTTTTTAACAGGAGGGACTCACTTTGAATGATATTTTGCGACCCATAATTGTACTTTCAGCAATTATTCCTGCCACAATTCTTGCGTATCTTCCAATAAAAAATCATCTTAAAACCTCAAAATTAAAATTGTTTGGTATACTGATTCCATCACTTGTAGGCTTATGTATATTGTGCGGATTAATTTGCTGTTATTTCAAACTTAATTTAATTTTCCCTGTAATACCGATTACAATTATACTTACTGCAATATACTGCTGTACTGCTAATATATCGATATGGAAATCTGCAAGCATTTCGCTTGCGGTATTCGGAGTTTTTTGCAGTCTTGCCTGCATAACAAGAATTATAGACCTAACGACATACCCACAAAATACTTCGCCTTGGTTTGAAATGAATACGGCAATTCTGTATATTATATTATCCTGGCTTTTTGTTTTGATTGTATGGTATCCTGCTACGCATGGCGTAAGCCGACTGCTTGATGATGAAAACCTTGCTCAGACCTGGTATGTGTTCTGGATTTTGCCGATAACATTTACTCTGATTAACCTGTTTATAGTACCTTGGAATACAGCCAATACGCTTGAAGATAAAAGCATACAGATTTATATTGTTGTAAGCACCGCACTTTTCATTCTTCTTCTGATATTTTATGCACTGCTGTATTTTATAGCAAAAAGTCTTAACCACAACAACAGGCTTATACAGGAAAATCAATTTTTAAATATGCAGCAGGCTCAGTATGACACAATAAAAGGAGCTATTGAAGAAACAAGACAAGCCCGGCATGATATGCGACATCATTTTGCCGTTCTTAATGCTCTTGCAGAGCAAAAGGACTGGAAAAAACTTGAAGATTATCTTTCTTCGGCATCACAAAGTATTCCGGACACTGAACTACAGCTATGTAAAAACGGTGCGGTCAATGGAATTGTAGGTCACTACTACGCAAGATGCAAAAATAATGATATTACTCTAAATCATAGGTTAGATCTTCCCGAAAATCTTCCTGTTATTGAAACAGACATATGCCTCGTAATCGCCAATCTTCTTGAAAATGCACTTGAGGCAAGCCTGAAAACGAGTAAAACAAAAAAGCAGATAAGCATAACAGCTTACCTGCACTCTGACAACATAATAATTCTGTCGGTCGAAAACGATTATAACGGCGAAATCAACGAAAAAGGCGGTATTTTCAGTTCGTCAAAAAGAAACGGCTATGGAATAGGTACGCAATCTGTTCGACGCATTGCCGAAAAAAACGGAGGTTATTGCAAATTCACTTATAATAGCGGAACATTCAGAGCAGATGTTATGCTGCGGGGATAACTCATACACTGCTCCTTAATTAAAAATCTATTCTTGCCATATGCGTTTTTGCAAGTAAAGCCGATACAACCTAAAATATTAATACGATATACAAAAACAAGCGACAGTTTAATTTACTGTCGCTACAGTCTGTCGAAAAAACTCGAAATTCAGGATAACTGGATTTCGAGTTTTTGATTT
>OHAS01000746.1_pt1 | contig 27244 bp, 26 predicted proteins | sample 1577131 | NCBI WGS metagenome assembly OHAS01 (sample SAMEA3541566, study PRJEB24748) | human gut metagenome | biome: human gut; feature: human-associated habitat; material: faeces | place: China | collected 2012 | reverse complement strand
TAGAAGAATACAGTAAAAGCACATTAGCTAAATTCCTGCATTCTTATTTTCCTGAAAAGGTGGTTGATTCTCTTTTGGCTTCATTTGAAGTCAGAATTGATACGAGGTGTTGCTATAAAGGTGATTATGCAGCAATCTTGGTATTCAAAAGCAAGGACGGAAAAATTCGTGATGTAAGGATGATACTCTTTAACCCCGACACAGGAATGATTGTCCGTGACGGAGACGGGGATGCGCTTATCCAACATACCAAAAAACAGAACTCCCATGTGGAATACGAATCTGTTCCGTATGGTGACAAGTATTATTCTCTCGCAAAAGAATTAATCGAGGGGTACGCCCTAACATTTCTACCCACTCTCTTTGGTATGCAGAGAATCAATGGGGCAAAACATATTGGCGTGGTAACATCCCCTGTTGATGCGTTGGTTATGTCAATCATAGATCCACATCGTACGTGGCTGGCTACCGGGCATGAGGGTAAGTTTGGTATTGCATTATATCATCCTAACGTGATACAGGATTTGCGTGAAACGGGTGTACGGGTTACGCTTTATCCTGAATTTGACGGAGAGGCAGAAGCCGAACAAATAAAGTTCCACTTGTTGCAAAACAGGATACCAGCCGATGTCTATCCACATCTTGATTATCTTAAGAATTGTGAGTTTGTGGGACATCGTAAGAGCATTGCCACTATTGCCCTAAAAATGATTGATATGCAGTTCTCTTACAGCGATATTATGCACGCTCTACGGTTGGTTGACGAACAGGATATATTTCATTATTAAGCACAGGAGCACGGGGCAATTAATACCAAGGTGGTTGCCCCGTGTCTATGAAACCTACCAAGTCGGTTCTTTGTATCCACCTTGATAACGTGATTAGCACAATAAAATATTAACCCGATTGCAAATGATGTTCTGATTATCTGCAATCTAAAAATTAAAATTTATGAACGATAAAATTAAAAATGATAGCAATAAACTGCAGTTTGATACAGTAAGATTTAGTACAAGTAGTGATAACATTTCATTGATTGAGGGTAAAGAGCATCTTTTCAAGCATACACTTGATATGGAGACAGGAGAATTGTCAATTATAGAGTTTAACTCACAAGCCAATCACAACAATCGTGGGCTTGTGCCATTCTCCCTCTATATCCATGCCAACAGACAGTCTAAGAGAATGACCATAGAGTTCTCCTCTAAATTGCTGTTGGAAGATTATCCCCTACTTATATCAGAGGACACCTTTCCACAAGCATTACGGAACATAGAGAGGTTGGGTATCTGCAAACTTAATGTGGAAGCCATTATTGAGGATTGCTCCTTCAATAAACTCCATGCTACAAAAGATGTGGATATGGAACTCACAGAATCCATACTGAATACACTGAATCTATGCACAGGCGACTATCGCAGATATAACTGGAAACGTTATATGGGAGAAAGTATCTGTTTCAAGAAAGATGTAAAGACAAAAGATTGCCAAGAGGAACTGAACATCTACAACAAAGAAGTGGAAATCCTCACAGGCAAGAACAAACCATTTCTAAAAATAGTGAGAAACCCGACAGAAATTATGGCGCATTATGAAAAGAAGACAAGGTTTGAGCTGAAAATGGAAACAAAAAGGATGATTATGAAAAAGCTGAAAATATCCGATACATCATACCATAATGTCATGCGTGGTACTCCGAATATCCTGTTGGAGCAGTTTGATTGCATATTTACTCCCTCTGCCAATAGCAAGGCTGCTGATACATCACTTATTAATGGTTTTACCGACTATACCTTGTTCTGTACGCTCTGTTTTCATAAATTCAACTTAAAGACAATAGAGCAGGACATAAAAGACAGGAGATTGTATGGACCAAATTCACGATGTGCGTTGGGACGGGCAATGAACAAAGTAAAATCAATGGCTCATGCTTGGAATAAACAGTCCACGAATGCCAATAGCATTATTGAGGAAATCAGGGAAAAACTGGAAAGCAAAAGTATGAACTTGTAAGGCTAAAGATATGGTATTGGGAGTGTGTGTGGTAATTAACCAAATGATTGACACTCGCTGTAAATGAAAGCCTTGTTACGAAATATGACAAGCTGTCATATTATGCGATTCCAATCAGTACCAAATCACTTGAAAACAATAAATGTACATGATATTGAGAGGAACGATTCTTGAAAGAAAAAATGATAGAATAAAAAAGTATTGATATGTGTAAGAAAGAATTTTTCTATTGTAAAGATGTAATCAGATTCTCCTTGAAGAATGCCACGAAGCCGATTTCCACAATCAGGCTTCGGGTGAATCTGCATGGTGAAAGACTGACATTCTATCTGCCTGTCGAGTACAAGATACAGCCCAAACATTGGGACAAGGAAATGGGGTGCGCCATAGAGGACAGCAAACGGAATCCCGATTTGAAAGGGAATATACGGCTACAACTGATATTACGCAATATCAACAAAGAGATTGAGAAAACTACCAATGCCCTAATCAAGGTGTTGGAGGAAATGAAGTTACACGAAATCTATCCTAGCGTGGATGCAGTGCGTACAAAGTTGCGTGAAGAATTGAACCAAGCCACAAAGGAAAAGCGGATGTTTGCAGATTTCGTCAGCTTCATGGAATATTACATTTCCCTCTGTAAGGACGGAACTATACTGAACAGCAAAGGGGGAAGACTGGCAGCAGGTACAATACAGAGCTATGCTTCAACTCTGAAAATCGTAAAGCAGTATTGCGCCAACAGACGGATAAAGTTGAGATTGGACGGTGTAACCGTGAACTTCTACAATGACTTTGTGAAATTTATGAATGAAGCCAGCCATTCCCGTGGAAAATACAAGCCGAATGCGATAGGAAAATTCGTCAAAAGCATAAAGGCTATGTTGCGGTATGCCTACGAGAACAACTATACCGCCAATGACGACTTTAAGCGCAGAGAGTTCAAAGTGTATAAGGAGAATGTGGAAACGGTCTATCTGACGGAGAAAGAATTGGATAACCTCTACAACCTTGAACTCAACGAGGGGGAATCTTGTGTAAGGGACAGCTTCATTGTATCAAGCTATACAGGGTTGCGCTATTCCGATATAGCACGCTTACAGCAGAAACACTTGGACTTTGACAACAAACTGCTGACGATTGTAACCCAAAAGACCAATGCGCTTGTGGTAATCCCCATGCACCCTAAAGTGGAAGCCATTTTCCGCAAGTATGGAAACCAACCGCCTGCCGTGCAGTCCAACCAAAGTACAAACAGAATATTAAAAAAATTGTGCCGTAAGGCAGGAATCACTAACTTTGTCTCCGTGGTCGAGACATCGGGTGGAATTAAGCACGAGATTACCCATGAGAAGTGCGACATGGTAACCAGCCATACAGCCCGAAGAAGTTTCGCTACCAATGCTTATAGGGCAGGAATACCGAGCTTGTCTATCATGCAGATAACGGGACACAGCACGGAAACCAGTTTTATGAAGTATATCAGAATATCCAAGGAAGAGAATGCGATTGCGTTAAGCAAGCATACTTTTTTCCGAGCTAATGTATAATAAACAAATATCTAAAAATGATGAACGATAAAGAATTGAAGTACAGAAAGAGTATAGAGGAGTTTATCCTTGTTGCAGAATCCTCTACTGAAATAATATGCGATATTATTACAAACGAATTGTCCCTAAATGAGCATTATAAGGAAAAGACGGAGGTTAGGTTGAGGAATGCATTAGAGGTGTTCTTTAAGAATAATCGTATATATTATCCCGACAATAATATGTTTGAAGGGAAAATCGTGTTTAATCCTGAAATGATGCACGACTTGACTGCAAATGAGTTTACTTATAACGGAGTAACGTATAAGGAAGATTTCTCCGACTATGACGAGACAACAACCAATACGTATCGGTTGGCGCATGAACAGTATCTAAGGGAAAAGTATCACACAGACAGGTTTGACTACATGAAATCGGAAACAAACATAGTGGAACTATTCCAAGATGAGCGGTTTTTTAAGAAATTATACACCGAAATTAATGGAGAGGGCAAGAAGCGAAACAAAGACTTGGATTGTATAAAAATATCATCCTTAAAGAAATATACAATACAACTTGAAACGGTTGTTTCCCGTTTGGACTCCCTTTCCGATAAAATAAATGTAAAGTGTGCCTTTGATATTAAACGGTGGGAAGAGTGTGTCCGAGACTATTCTTATAATCTTTTGATACTGCTGTCCAAGGTTGGTTATCCTGACTTCAACACCATAGACGGAGTGTTTATATTGAAAAACTTACTTGATGCTGTTGGCATTGATATGTCAATGGATGATACAGATAAGTTTATTGCTGCGGTAATAGGCTGTCCGATAAGTACAGTAACCACCTATCGGAACAAGTTTAATGAATGGGGGCGTAAAGCTGATGAAGCACGATTAAGTAAGTTGCAAACCATACAGGGTTTATCCGAAGCGTTGCTTAATCCTGAAGGTAAAAATGAACAAAACCAAGTAGTAAAGAAATTCTTATCTTCTATTGGAAAAACCGTAAGAGACGCAAAAGAAGCAAGCAAGAAAAAGAAATAGTATGCCTACAAAGAATACGATACGCAGACATTATCTGATAATTCGCAGAATATTGCGGAATGATTATCCGAGCAAACATATCTTGCTTGAATACATGAAGCAATATGACGTGGAAGTTGGAGAAAGGACTTTCCAAAGAGACTTGGCAGAGATACGCAGCAACTTCGACATTGAAATCATATATGATGAAAAGAAGAACGGCTACTTTGCACAGACTGACAGTACATTGGAATTAGACAAGTTACTGTATTTTATAGGATTGGCGGAAAGCTCGGATATTGCCCTCTCTACCATGAGGGACAAAAACAGGCTGTTGCAATATCTTGCTGTCAGCCCCGATCCCCGTGCAAAGGGAGTGGAACATATCGGGTGGCTGTTGAGAGCTATCCAAAATCAGACGGTTGTCCACTTTTCCCATTATAATTACCAGTCGGGAGAAACCAAAGACTATACCGTCTGTCCCTACTTGCTGAAAGAGTTTGAGGGTATGTGGTATTTGTTTGCCTTTGTGGATAAGTTGAAATCGTTCCGTACATTCGGGTTGGACAGAATACACAATCTTATAATAACAGACGATGTATTCCAACGAGAACCTGCATTGGAAGAAACCGCCAAACGCTTTGATGATGTGTATGGTCTGGTCTATGAACCCGACAACAATCCGACTGCCCCGATAGAAGAAGTCAGGTTGAAGGTCTCTCCTTCCATGTTGCCCTATCTCCATTCGTTGCCAATCCATTCCTCACAGATAATAGAGGATGATGTTATCACTCTGCATCTGATAATTAATCCCGAATTGGAGAACAGGATAATGAGTTATGGAGAACATATAGAGGTGTTGTCTCCGTTATCATTGAGGGAAAGTATAAAGAACAGAATACAAAAGACGTTATCCAATTATAAATGAATTATTGCCATATTATTTGCATGAGCCGTTGCAGCAATGTAACGGTATTTTTTTGCCATTTTTTCAACAGGAATGAAAGATATTAGACCACCGACTTAAACTGACGTACCCCTAATCTTACCTTTGCGGAAAAAACAGGCTTATATGTCAAAATTGATAGGAGGAAAGAAATCGGCAGGGGAACAATCGAAAAATTGTGCGATAAGGAAAACTTGGTGTACGCTGTACTTTATGTCAAATTTATCGCTCTCCACCTGTCCTATGAAACTGGGTGAACATTCCAATATCGCAGCCAGTCCACGCTGCGATATGCCAAGTTCCTTTCGTTTCTCCCGAACCTTATTAATGACGAATAAATCGACCTTTGACTTCATAAAACCCTGTTTTCGAAATTGTAAAGTTGAAAAAAAGATTTACCTTTGTGCTTAGTAATAATAAGCGTACATAAAAAGACATAAGATTATGGGTAAGAAAATAGTAAAAGGCGGTTGGGTGTATGACTATGACATTTCAACTGAATATCGTAGAAAATATGACTGTGAACTTACAGATGTTCGCTACGTGTTAGGGGAGCAATTCGATACGGATAAACGGAATGTATTGATTTGCATCGGTATTAATCCCAGCATGGCAATGCCAAACTTCCTTGACCCGACACTTAGGAGGGTGCAGGACTACGCAAAAAGAAGCGGTGAATATGGAGCGTGGTATATGTTGAATGTCTATCCCCAAAGAGCGACCAATCCGAACAACATGGATACGGACGATACTTATAGCATGGAAATCCATTTGCGCAATCTTACAGCCATAGAAGAACTATTGTCCACTATTGAACGGGCAGATGTGTGGTGCGCTTGGGGTACGGTTATTGACGATGCAAAACGGACGTACTTGTCTGATTTGTTATTCGGAAACGAAGATAAGAACATACAAGGCATAATCAGCCTGTTCAGTGGGAATTATCATTTCAAAGCATACGGAGCTACCACGAAAGGTTATCCTAAACACCCTCTTCTGATAGGGAAAGAAGCTAAATTGAGAAGTTTAAATGAAGTAGGATTGAAAGGATTGTCGGATAGAATTATTAATAACATTAAGAAATAACATCATGAAATTGAAGTATTTATTGGCTGCTTGTACAGCCTTTTTTCTTGTATCTTGCAGTAATGATGATGAACTGCCCCAACCGCCACAACACGGTGATATTGTGGGGCTGAATATCAAAGATGCAAAGTATATCTATACAAGTGGAACTAATACCCGTTCTTCTTCTGTCCAATATCGACAGATTAAGAAAGATGGTAGAGACATGGAATTATCATGGATTGACAGTAACGGTGATACAATTAGAATAAATGATTTGTCTAAAATATGGAATATCAATGCAACATACATGATGGTAAACACAGAAAGACCTATAAATTATAAACCCTCGTTTGATGAGGACGGAAACATACTTCTTGATCCAATGATAGATGGAGGATACTCTTATCTCATTGTTAAAAAGACCGGGGCAATATATGATTTAGGTATAGGACTAAATGGAGAGAATGCTGTGACAGATAAACAAGAAAATATCTATGCGACGCAATATTCTGGATTTGCCTTGTATAAAATCCATACACAAGATGTTACAAATTTGAGATTGGAAATGTATGCACAGACTTCAGGATCCCAAGCTCCATTTGTTGTGAATAATAAAGGAATGTGTTTTTACGATTACAGGTATATTCGTCCGTCATACGGTACACAACAGTTTGTTATTTCAGATTTTATTCCCGAAACGACATACGGAAATGCTTTTGCATCAAGAGATAATGAAGATTTGTATCTGACGGCAACAGGGTTGTGGAAGGATGAAATCCAATTAATGGTTTGCAAAGTAAGTGAAAAACCCGAAATTAAAGGAGAAATCGTGGCTCATATTCCCAGCTACCATTCACCAGAACGTGGACTTATACAAACAAAGTGGAACGAACGAAGAAACACAATGTTAATCAATACGGGATATTATACTTATGAATATATGTTGGCTGACAAGTCTTTATCACAACTGCCTGTTGATTTAAGCGGATTTTTCACTAAGACTTATTCCACTTATGTAACGACTGATGCGTTGTATGCACGAAAATCCGTGGATAAATTGGATATTATAGCATTGGAGGACTACAGTATCAAGGAATTAGACTTGTCAAGCAAAGGTATTGATTTCCGTTCCATTTACACAATGGACGGTTCGGATTTATTATATTTTGCAGGTTTCCAATATAGTACAAGCCAATCTGTTATCGGAACGATTGATATAGACGGTAATGTGGAAATTACGGAATCAACGCTTAATCCCATCACTAACATAATACAGATAAATTAAGGTTATGAAAAAGCAGCTCACGCAATAAGAAGAATTTCATAAGTATTTTGGCTTGTATATAAACGAACAGCCAACTTTGCGTATTCCTCAAGAATTGCACGAGCTTCGGATGAGTATGATGAAAGAAGAAGTTGATGAATATGCGGAAGAATACTTAATCACGGGAGATACAGAGGATGCACGCTTACAGGCAGTAGCCAAAGAACTTGCGGATATTACTTATACATTGCTTGGGAACAGTCGTCTCTCACGGTTTACAAGATGAATTTGAGCGTATCTTCGATGCGGTGCATGAAAGCAATATGAGCAAGTTGGACGAAAATGGAAAACCGATTTATCGTGAGGACGGTAAGATACTAAAATCAAGCCGTTACCATGAACCCGATTTGAGTTTCTTGAAGAATAAGAAATAACCATAAATCAATTAAGCCATGACCAAATCTTGATAAGGTTGTGGCTTTTTTCTGCCCCTACGTCTAATTCTGTCGTAACCACCAACCTACCTTTGTTGCAAAAAATCCCATGCAAAGGAAAATATTCAAATTCAAGATAATAAGCAAGGAGGGTAATTGTACCCTGTCGCTTGATTATACTAATCTGACTAACGAGATTATCCGTCCAATCACGAAAAATCTAATCAAGATAGAATCTAACGAGAAATGTAAATTGCTGTTTGTAGGGAAAGAAGATTGCAGGCTTACATTGGAAGATGTCTATAATCTGTCGAGCCTGTTCCAATCGGTTGTAGGTTTGGGTTTGGTATGGGATATTATAGGAGATTACCTATATACGGGCGAGAGCCAAGACTTGGACGGTTACCTGCTTATTAACCCTGATATTATCAATCAATGAGCAATACATTACCACTATTCCAACAATACACTCCATATGATACGGAGATTGTAAAGACCGCCACCCGATGCGGTTTGTACCTTATCGGTGGAACGGCAATAGATTTGCTGTGTAGGTATTACTCCATTCCGTTTTGGAGAAACAGATCTGATAATGACCTTGATTTTTGGACTTCGTTTGCCAATAAGGAAAGGGACAGGTTCGTCAAACAGGTGGGTGGCAAATTCGGGATTGGCATAGAGGACAGTTCCGACTATATGGTTTCCTTAGAATTGGAGAAAGTCAAGATTGAGACTGACATACTGATAGATTATGATTGCGCCAATACAAAGTTTGCATCTTCTATAAACGAAATTTGTGTAATGTCTCCTATATACCTGTTTTCCTCTAAGTTTGACAGATACATTAATACCGCTAACATTCAGCGCAAGAAGACCGATTTTTATGATTTAAGGACATTGCTGTCTATAATCGAAAAGACAAACGGCTTTGATGAACTTGAAAGCCATTTGTCTAATCGGGATTATGACCAAAGAGCCGAAGATATGCTCAACGGCATAATTGCAAGTATGTTATAAGCTGATATTATTTTCGTCTTTTCTTTTTCTCCCTCTTTTCTTAACGTTTAAGAGGTGATTCAGATAGATACTTGGCTTAAAGTTTACAACCTTTTTAGCAGGAATATCAATCGGGGCGAAGGAAGTCGGATTCATCCCTTTCCTCGCAGCTTTTTGTTTGACGGAGAATGAACCGAAACCGATAAGGGTAATTCTGCCATTCCGTTTCATTTCATTGGCTACGATTTCAATAACAGCATTAAAGGCTTTTTGAGCTTCTGTTTTAGTCAGCCCTGTTTTCTCTGCAAGAGCATTGCACAATTCTTTCTTGTTCATATTCTAATTCTATTGTTCGACAAGATTTTTTCAAGAATCGTTCCTCTGCATAAAAATATGACGAGCCGTCATATAGTGATTTGATAGAATATGACATGTGTCTGCCTTGATATGACGAACCGTCATATTGAAAACACGGGTCTCAATCTGGGTCTCAATTCTGTGGCATATTGTGATACCCAATGAAACAACAGGCAACAAACATTCTTGCATCACAAGACAATCAATGTACCTGTATGTATCACTATGTGTCAGTAAGTAGATATGTTACTGCCCCGTACGCACCGCGAAAAATAATTAAGAAGAGATACTTAGCACTGATATTTGATATATTAGTGCTTTTTTTATGTTTTTACCTTCGCTCCATTTATTATATGGTGTACATAATGTGCGACCAATTATTATAATTCGTGCGACTAATCCATGTATAACATTTATGTATATTAGCTACTTGAACTCATAAATGTGACATATTGGCTATTTTTTAAATTGTTTTCTTTACTATTATTCTGGATTGAAATGTAATATCAATTGATTAAATATGTCAATAAACAGATGCTTAAAGCTAATCACTAAAGTTGTATAAAATGAAAAAGATTACTGATTCATTATTTGTTGTTATCATCGTATGTATCTTTTGATAACAACAGCTTATTACTTCTTCCTGCCGTCATATCCCCATTTTACATAAATAGCTCCCCAGGCAAATCCTGCTCCGAATGCTGTAAGAATTATATTATCTCCTTTTTTGAGTTTATTCTCGAAATCCCAAAGGCAGAGTGGGAGAGTACCGGCACTGGTGTTTCCGTATCGTTCAATATTGACAATGACCTTTTCGGAAGGTACTCCTAAGCGTTGCGTTACAGCGCTGATTATGCGTTGATTGGCCTGATGAGGAATCACCCAGTCAATATCATTTTTGTTAAGATGATTTCTTTCAATTACAGCTTCACAGGCATCGGACATATTGGCTACGGCATACTTGAATACAGTACGTCCTTCCTGATAGATATAATGCATTTGATTATCCAATGTATAATAGGAGGGGGTACATACAGAACCACCGGCTTTTATATGCAGGAAAGGTAATCCTTTGCCGTCTGTTCTCAATACGGCATCCATAATACCTAAATCTTCGGTTGTGGCTTCCAGCATGACGGCTGCCCCTCCATCACCAAAAATAGGACAAGTGGCGCGATCTGTATAATTGATGATTGATGACATCTTTTCGGCTCCTACAACTATAATTTTTTTATAGTTTCCCGAACGGATGAAATTAGCTCCTGTTTCCAGTGCATACAAAAAACCGCTGCATACGGCTTGCATATCGAACGCAAAAGCTCTTTTCAATCCCAGCCTTTCGCATAAAAGGGATGCAGTGGAAGGAAAACGATAATCAGGAGTGGTGGTAGCAACAATAACCAGATCAATATCGTCCGGATTCGTTCTGGTACGTTGTATCAACTGCTTCGCTGCTTTACGGGCTATATAGGAGGTCCCTAGTCCTTCATCCTTCAGGATACGTCTTTCTTTTATGCCAATACGCCCCATAATCCATTCGTCGGTGGTATCTACCATTTTAGAAATCTCATCATTGGTCAAAACATAATCGGGAACATATCCTCCGACTCCTGTAATTATTGCGTTAATTTTTTCCATCCGGCTTATCTTGGTTTTGTAAATTTTGAATAGGGTGGCTAATAAAATGTGATAAAAATGCGGGCACAAATATAGATAAAAGAGAATGAAATGCAATTATCGTCTGGAAAACACTTACCTTTTTAATCAATAAAAAGGAATATTTGACCTAATTTTAGCGAAAAGGAGGAGGGGTGTCTCTTGTTACTTAGAAGGGACATATTTTGCCAATCAACGAAATAGTACTCCTGTTATTACTATGGATTTATGATAAAAGTGTTTTGTTTTTCTTGTAAAGTTGGATATTTTGGAGTAAATTGCGCAATTATTTCAAATGTGTTTTTATAGGAGAATAACAGGTATGGATAATCATGTGGTAATAATGGCTGGTGGCATCGGTAGCCGCTTTTGGCCGATGAGCACGCCGGAATGTCCCAAACAATTTATAGATGTAATGGGATGTGGACGCTCATTGATTCAGTTGACGGCAGATCGGTTTGACGGTGTCTGTCCCAGAGAAAATATGTGGGTGGTAACTTCAGAAAAATATATAGATATTGTTCGGGAACAGTTGCCGGAAATTCCGGAAAGTAATATTCTGGCGGAACCTTGTGCGCGGAATACGGCCCCTTGTATTGCTTTTGCCTGTTGGAAGATAAAGAAAAAACATCCGAATGCTAATGTGGTGGTGACTCCTTCGGACGCATTGGTTATTGATACGGGAGAATTCCGTCGGGTGGTGGAGAAGGCTCTTCGTTTCACTGATGATAGCAGTGCCATTGTGACAATCGGTATCCGGCCGACCCGTGCGGAAACGGGATACGGTTATATTGCCGCCGCCGACCAGCTTCAAACTGATAAGGAGATATTTACAGTAGATGCATTTAAGGAAAAACCGGACAAAGAAACGGCCGAGAAATATCTGTTGGAAGGCAATTACTTTTGGAATGCAGGAATCTTTGTATGGAATGTGCGTACTATTACTTCCGTGATGCGTGTATATGCTCCGGGGATAGCACAGATTTTTGATCGTATTTTCCCGGATTTCTATACTGAAAAAGAAAATGAATCAATCAAGAAGCTGTTTCCGACCTGTGAAAGTATTTCTATTGACTATGCAGTAATGGAGAAGGCACAGGAGATCTATGTGCTTCCTGCTTCTTTCGGCTGGTCGGATTTAGGGACATGGGGAGCCCTCCGTGGACTATTGCCACAGGATAAATCGGGCAATGCTATGGTGGGAACTGATATTCGTTTGTATGAAAGCAAGAATTGTATTGTTCATACCAGTGAAGAAAAGCACGTGGTAATACAAGGATTGGACGGATATATTATTGCCGAAAAAGATGATACGCTGCTGATTTGTAAATTGGAAGAAGAACAGAGAATCAAAGAGTTTTCAAAATAAGAACTCATTCCGATTTCTGATATTCTTGTGGCGTCATTCCTGTCATTCGCTTGAAAAACTTACAGAAAAAAGAAGGATTAGGGAAGTTCAATTCATCAGAAATTTGATAGACAAGCAGGTTGCTATGTTTTAGCAATACTTTAGCTTCTAGTATAATGGACTGGTTTATCCAGTCCATTACTGTTTGTTGGCTGGTCTGCCGGATGAGGGTGTTCAGGTAACGGGGGGTGAGGCATAACTTGTCTGCGTAAAAGCCGACATTGCGTTCTGTCTTGCTATAAGAGTTGACTAGAGAAATAAATTGCTGGAAAATACTCTCTTGATGTGTCAAACGCTCTCCTTTCATTTGATTATAGTGTTTAGCTATATATTCTATATTGTATAAAAGGCTGGCGATAAGATGTCGTATAGCTTCCCGGCGGAAAGGAGGTTCTTGCAGAATGCTCCAGATTAAACTGAAATACTTCTCTAGTTGTATATGTTCCTGCGGAGTTAATGATAACAGAATGTTTCTTTGATGATGTAAGAGATAGGTGAAAAAATCTTCTTTCTCGGAGATAGGGAGGAAGTTGTTATTTATGGCTATCATTTGCATATCGAAATCAGGAGAGACTTCTATGACCTGAATAATAGAGGTGGGAGTCATTAATGATAGGTTTCCTGCTTGCAGATTATGTTCTATCAGATTAATAGAAACACGTGCAACGCCTTGTTTGACCAGTGCGATACGACCTTCTTTTATACGATACGGCTGTCCGAACGCGAAAAGACTCGGTTCCATTTTAATGAAGCTGTTGACGAATCCGAACTCAGAGGAAATAAAACGAAATTCGTTATGACGAACAATTTTGTAGTTCTCCAACATTTTAAGTCCCAAGTCTAACGGTGCTTTCTTCTGTTCCATTCTTTTTTTTCTTTTCCTGCAAAGGTAATAAAAAGATATTTCTTAATTCTTTTTTTCTGATTTATCGAACTATTGGAACATATTTACCAACTCATAGAGAGTGACTGTATATTTGAAACCTCTTATCTTTGTCTTTCGAAAAACTAATAGAAAAAGATGCGTATGAAAAGAATGGTTTTCAGTCTCTCCTTTTTATTGTTTGTATCGGGGATGTATGCGCAAATCACGTTGGAGGAATGTCAACGAAAGACGCAGGAAAATTATCCGTTGGTACATCAATATGGATTGGTGGAGAAGACAAAGGAATATAATCTGGAGAATGCGGCCAAAGGTTATCTGCCTCAGTTTGCTCTTTCGGCCAAGGCTTCTTATCAAAGTGATGTGACGGAATTGCCGGTGAAGATTCCCGGTGTGGAACTAAAGAGATTGCCTAAAGACCAATATCAGGTAATGCTGGAACTGCAACAGAAAATCTGGGACGGTGGAGGAATCCGGATGCAGAAGAAACAGACGATAGCGGAGGCTGACGTGGAGAAAGAGAAGCTGAACGTGGATATGTATTCGTTGAATAGCCGGGTAAATGATCTTTATTTCGGGATACTTTTACTGGATGAGCAGTTGCGGCAGAATGCTTTGTTGCAGGATGAGTTGGGACGGAATTATCGTCAGATCACCGCCTATGTGGAAAATGGAATTGCTAATCAGGCTGATCTGGACGCTGTGAAGGTGGAGCAGTTGAACACGCAGCAGAAAAGAGTGGAACTTGCCTCCTTGCGCGTTGCGTATCTGGAGATGCTTTCCATATTGATAGGCGAGGAATTATCTCAGGAAACACAACTGGAGAAACCGGTTCCGCAAAATGATGTTTCGGCAGTCAGCGACATCCGCCGGCCGGAACTGTCGTTGTTTGATGCGCAGGGTGCAGGGTTGCAGATACAGGAGAAAGCATTGAATGTACGCCACTTGCCACAGTTTGGATTATATGTGCAAGGTGCTTATGGGAATCCGGGATTGAATATGCTGAAGAATGAGTTCTCTCCTTATTATATAGCCGGTGTCCGACTCTCGTGGAATTTCGGGAGTCTGTATACACTGAAGAATGACCGGCAGGTGATTGAGAACAAACGTCGGCAACTGAATAATAACCGTGATGTGTTTCTTTTTAATACGCGTCTGGAAATGACGCAGCAGGATCAGGCAATTCGTTCATTGGAGAAACAGATGAAGGATGATGACGAGATTATCCGCTTGCGTACCAACATTCGGAAATCGGCGGAAGCCAAAGTGGCGAACGGTACTTTGACGGTGACTGAGATGCTTCGGGAACTGACGAATGAAAGTTTGGCACGCCAGACGAAAGCGATGCACGAAATCCAGCGGTTGAAAGGTATCTATCAATTGAAATATACTACAAACCATTAATTAGATTTTCTTCGGATATGAAACGAATGATAAAAATAGGAATAGGAGGGATAGCATTGACAATGCTATCTGCCTGCGGAAATGGAACGCCTGACTATGATGCGACAGGCACGTTTGAAGCAACGGAAGTTATAGTTTCCGCTGAAGCTGCCGGCAAATTGTTGAATTTGGATATTGAGGAAGGGAAGCGGTTGCAGACTGGAGAGGAAATCGGCCTGGTGGATACGCTTCAGTTGTACTTGAAAAAACTACAACTGGAGGCTAACATGAAATCGGTGGAAAGCCAGCGTCCGGATTTAGCCAAACAAATTGCTGCTACCAAACAGCAGATTGCTACGGCTGAGCGGGAGAAAAAGAGAGTGGAGAATTTGCTTACGGCAGGAGCGGCAAACCAGAAACAATTGGATGACTGGGATGCGCAGGTTAAACTGCTTGAACGACAGCTTGCAGCTCAAGAATCATCGTTGCTGAATAGCACGAATAGTTTGACGGAGCAGGGAAACTCCGTTGCCATACAAGTGGCACAAGTGAAAGACCAATTGAATAAGTGTCATATTCAGTCGCCGATTGAAGGCACGGTATTAGCGAAATATGCAGAAGCCGGTGAACTGGCGGCTGTTGGCAAACCTCTGTTTAAGGTGGCCGAAATAGGTCGTATGTATCTGCGGGCTTACATCACTTCGGAGCAGCTATCACAAGTGAAACTGGGTGATAAGGTGACGGTATATTCCGATTATGGAAATTCGGAGCAGAAGGCTTATACGGGTGTAATTACGTGGATTTCCGAACGGTCGGAATTTACACCCAAAACCATTCTGACGAAGAACGAACGTGCCAATCTGGTGTATGCGGTAAAGATTGCCGTGGAAAATGACGGAGCGTTGAAAATAGGTATGTATGGCGGAGTCAAGTTTTGATGACGAAGAACCGGAAAGATGAGAAAAGGAGAACCTATAGTCGTTGTAAAGTATGTAAGTAAGAGCTACGGAAAAGTGGAAGCTCTGAAAGAGGTTTCTCTTGTTGTAGAGCAGGGGGAAATCTTCGGGCTTATTGGTCCCGATGGTGCGGGCAAGAGTACGTTGTTCCGCATCTTGACGACCCTGTTGCTTGCAGATAAAGGCTCGGCAACTGTCGGAGGGCTGAATGTGGTGGAAGACTATGAACTGATTCGTACCAAAGTGGGGTATATGCCCGGTCGTTTTTCTTTGTACCAGGATCTTTCGGTAGAAGAGAATCTGGAGTTTTTTGCTACCGTATTCCATACGACGATTCAAGAGAATTATGCTTTGATTAAAGATATTTATCAACAGATAGAGCCTTTTAAGAAGCGGAGAGCGGGAGCTTTGTCGGGAGGTATGAAGCAGAAACTTGCATTAAGTTGTGCGCTGATTCACAAACCCGATATTTTGTTCTTGGATGAACCTACCACAGGAGTTGATCCGGTGTCTCGTAAAGAGTTCTGGCAGATGTTGCGAAACTTACGGGAACAGGGCATTACGATTATTGTTTCGACTCCTATTATGGATGAAGCCCGCCAGTGCGACCGGATAGCTTTTATCAATCATGGAGAGATTCATGGAATTGATACTCCCGAACGGATTTTACAGGAATTTGCTTCCATTCTTTGTCCGCCTTCGTTGGAACGGGAAGAAGTACAACATACAATGGCTCCTGTTATTGAAGTAGAACAACTGACAAAATGTTTCGGCAATTTCACTGCGGTCGACCATATTTCTTTTCAAGTGAACCGTGGAGAAATTTTCGGTTTCCTGGGAGCAAACGGAGCAGGAAAGACGACTGCAATGCGTATGTTATGCGGACTAAGCAAGCCGACGTCCGGGGTAGGGAAAGTCGCCGGATTTGATATATCCCGGGAAGCGGAACAAGTGAAAAAGCATATTGGCTATATGAGCCAAAAATTCTCTCTATATGAGGATTTGAAGGTTTGGGAGAACATTCGCCTGTTTGCGGGGATTTATGGGATGAAGGAAAAAGATATAGAACAGAAGACTGATGAACTGCTGGAACGCTTGGGATTTTCTGCCGAGCGGAACACGTTGGTTAAAAGCCTTCCTTTGGGCTGGAAACAGAAGCTGGCTTTTTCGGTCTCTATTTTCCATGAGCCGAGAATTGTCTTTCTGGATGAACCTACGGGCGGGGTTGACCCTGCTACGCGCCGGCAGTTCTGGGAACTGATCTATCAGGCAGCCGACCGGGGAATTACTGTATTTGTAACTACGCATTATATGGATGAGGCTGAATATTGTAACCGGATTTCCATTATGGTGGACGGGCAGATCAAGGCTCTTGACACACCGGCCCGTCTGAAGCAGCAGTTCGGAGCAGATACAATGGATGATGTTTTCCAACAATTGGCCCGCCATGCGGTACGTAAAGCAGATTGATTATGAAACAGTTTATAGCTTTCGTAAAGAAGGAGTTTTACCATATTTTCCGGGATCGGCGTACGATGCTGATTCTGTTGGGAATGCCTGTCGTGCAGATTATCCTATTCGGCTTCGCTATCAGTACGGAGGTAAAAAATGTCCGGCTTGCTGTTCTCGATCCCTCTAATGATGTGGTGACACGGAAAATCATTGATCGGCTGGATGCTAGTGAGTATTTCACTGTCACCAGGCGTTTTCATTCTCCGCGGGAAATGGAGGCTGCCTTCTTGAAAAATAAAATAGATATGGTGGTTGTCTTTAACGAACATTTTGCCGACGGACTTTATTGCGGTGACGCACGTGTCCAGTTGATTGTGGATGCAACAGACCCTAATATGTCGACCTCGCAAATCAACTATGCTACGGGCATTGTGTCTGCGGTAGGACAGGAGATGATATCTCCGGGCATATCGTCGTCGGCTCGTCTGACTCCGGACATAAAGTTACTGTATAACCCGCAAATGAAGAGCGCCTATAACTTTGTTCCGGGAGTAATGGGATTGATTTTGATGTTGATTTGCGCAATGATGACTTCTATCTCTATTGTCCGTGAGAAGGAAACAGGCACAATGGAAGTCTTGTTGGTATCGCCTGTCAAACCGCTGTTTATCATTCTGGCGAAGGCAGTTCCTTATTTTGTATTGTCGTTTGTCAATTTGGTGACGATTCTGTTGCTTTCTGTATTTGTACTGGATGTACCGGTAGTGGGCAGCCTGTTTTGGTTGGTGGTGGTGTCTTTGCTGTTTATTTTTGTCTCGTTGTCGTTGGGATTGCTGATTTCATCGGTAACACGTACACAAGTGGCGGCTATGCTGGCTTCCGGCATGATTCTGATGATGCCTACCATGGTGTTGTCCGGTATGATTTTCCCTGTGGAGAGTATGCCGTTGATTCTTCAGTTGATATCGGATATTATTCCGGCCCGCTGGTATATCCAGGCTGTACGTAAACTGATGATTGAAGGAGTATCGGTTGTACTGGTATTTAAGGAGATTGGCATTTTGTTGTTAATGGCAACCGTGCTCATCACTGTCAGCATTAAGAAGTTTAAATATCGATTGGAGTAACGGTTATGATAAAGTTTCTGATAGAAAAAGAGTTTAAACAGTTGCTTCGCAACTCGTTTCTACCGAAGTTGATTCTTATTTTTCCTTGTATGATTATGCTGTTGATGCCTTGGGCGGTGAATATGGAGATAAAGAATATTCGGTTGAATATAGTTGACAATGACCATTCTGCAGTTTCGCAACGATTGGTGAATAAGATTGCCGCTTCTACTTATTTCCATTTAACGGAGGTCCCGGCTTCGTATGAAGAAGGATTACGGAATATTGAACTGGGTACGGCGGATATTGTCATGGAGATTCCTAGGCATTTGGAGCGTGACTGGATGAATGGAAGAGATGCGCACATATTAGTAGCCGCCAACTCGGTGAATGGAACAAAAGGCGGATTAGGCAGTTCTTATCTGACCGCTATTATTAATGGTTATGCGTCCGAATTACGCTCGGAACGTCCGGAGGCTGTTTCTGTATCCGGAATCATTCCTTCTATCCGTATTGATACGCAAGGGCTGTTTAACCCGAATCTGAATTATAAGCTCTATATGATTCCGGCATTAATGGCAATGCTGTTGACATTGATTTGTGGTTTTCTGCCGGCTTTGAATGTGGTCAGTGAGAAAGAAGTCGGGACCATTGAACAGATAAATGTTACTCCTGTACCTAAATTTACTTTTATTCTTGCTAAACTTTTGCCTTACTGGATTGTAGGTTTTATTGTGTTGACATTATGTTTTGTGTTGGCTTGGCTGCTTTATGGGATAGTACCTGTGGGGCATTTTAGTATGATCTATCTCTTGGTGATTTTTTTTGTATTGGTGATGTCCGGTTTTGGGTTGGTTATATCCAACTATTCAGCGACGATGCAGCAATCTATGTTTGTGATGTTCTTTTTCATGTTGATTCTGATGTTGATGAGCGGACTGTTTACACCGATTAGCAGTATGCCGGAATGGGCGCAGGCTATCACTGTATTCAATCCTTTAAAATATTTTATAGAGGCGATGCGTATGGTATATCTGAAAGGAAGCGGCTTGGTCGATTTATTGCCGGAGATAGGCATTCTGTCTCTTTTTGCTGTATTCTTCAATAGTTGGGCGGTGATTAGCTATAGGAAAAGCCGGTAAACGGTAGGTTGAATTTGTTTCAAAGCATGAAACACTTTGTTTCACTATGGGAAACATTTCGTTTCTCGGTGAGAAACATTTTGTTTCATACTATGAAACACATTGTTTCAAGTAGGGTTGAAACAATGTGTTCCAAATCCGTTTGAAACTCTTTGCATAAACTGTGCTTCCCTTTTAAACCAGTTTGAATCTTAATCGTAGAGTTTGTCTTGCTTCGTCATAATCATAGCTAATGATTTTGAAAATGCCCACTTCGGAGGTATGGGAGACGTGTGCCCCGATACAAGCGCAAGCGTCATAATCTCCTATACGTATGATGCGAAGTGTTTCGCTGGCATCTTCCGGCAACTTGCTAAGATCTACAATATTTTTTGCCTGTTCGTGTGTCATGAATTCAATTGTTACGGGCAAGTTCTGGTTGATTACTTCGTTCACCTTATTTTCGATCGCTTGAATTTGTTCCGCTGTCGGAGAAGAGGAAAGAATATAGTCACATTTACTTTTTTTCCTTTCTATATGGGCATTACGTGAGCGTGGACAACCGAATGTCTTCACCATAGTGGCATTCAATAAATGCTCCGCAGTGTGCATAGGAGGATACTCCTGTTTGTTGTGGTCGTTGAGTTGAATTTGTTGTTCCATAATTGTTTTTATTTTCCGATAATAATCTTGTCTCCTAAAAAATGAGGTTGTTTGTTTATTGCCAAGTCAATAAACATCTTGACTCTTGCAAATAATTCTCGAATATTAGTTTTCAGTCCTGAATAAGCATTCACGTCTTTGGCGTTGTAACCGATAGCGTTTATTCCATTCTTTTCTGCTAAATAAATAGCTCGTTCATTGTGAAAACGTTGAGAAATAATTGTTAGTCGGCTTTGTCCGAACACTTCTTTGGCACGAACAACGGAATCGAGTGTGCGAAATCCTGCATAATCCAGATAAATGTATTTTTCCGGGACTCCTCTTTGCATAAGTGCTTTCTTCATCTCTTCCGGTTCATTATAATTTTCTTTACGATTGTCGCCACTGATAAGGATATAATTTATCTTTCCGGCTTTGTATAATTCAAGAGTTGCAAAAATACGGTAGTCAAAATATAAATTGTTATTCCCGTTTTTTAGTTTGGGAGAAGTACCAAGCAATAGCCCTACATTGTTTTTAGGTGTTTCTGTAATTTCAGTATATAATTTTTGAGATGCATTCTTCTTGATTCGCCGGTTGCATATAATAATGCTAATTACACATAGAATGGTTATTATTAAAGTGATATAGAGTAATTTTCGTTTCATTTTCTTTTATATGAATAGTGTACAAAAATACGACTCTTTTTCAGGAAATCAAATGTATGGACATAAAAAAAGGAGCAACGCCTTGCTCCAACCTTTGTTAACCTTAAATCTAATACTATGAAAAACACATTGCAAAGGTACGGACTTTTGCGACATTAGCAAATAATTCAAGAAAAACAATATGTTATATAACATAGATTAAGAAAATATACTTCCATGTTAACGGTTATTCGCTGATTGAGTAGTAAAATGTAGCAGGATTCTTTATCTTTGCATGCAATTAATATTTCACTAATACTTAAAATATAAACATGAAGGAGAAAAGAATAAGCCAGTGGATCATGTTGGCTGTTGTTTGTCTGAGTTTCTCAGTAGGAGAGACGTTTGCACAGGAAAGAGATTTTGCGAACTCTGCTCGTTTTGCTAAAGAGAATGCGGCATTGCCGAAGCCGTCAAAGAAGGAAAAAAGAGTTGTTTTTATGGGTAATTCGATAACAGAAGGTTGGATAAGGACTCATCCTGATTTCTTTAAGTCAAACGGATATATTAGTCGTGGTATCAGTGGGCAGACTTCTTATCAGTTTTTGTTGCGTTTTCGGGAAGATGTGATAAATCTTTCTCCGGCTTTGGTCGTTATTAATGCAGGAACGAACGATGTAGCGGAAAATACAAATGTTTACAATGAAGATCAAACCTTTGGTAACATCGTTTCTATGGTAGAGTTGGCTAAAGCGAATAAGATTAAGGTGATATTAACTTCCGTTCTTCCTGCCGCCGCCTTTAAGTGGAGAATGGAAATCAAAGATGCGCCACAGAAGATTCAAGCATTAAATGCTCGTATAGAGGCTTATGCGAAGGCTAATAAAATTCCGTTCGTGAATTATTATAAGGTAATGGTGGTTGATGAAAATCAGGCATTGAATCCTCAATATACAAAAGACGGAGTTCATCCGACGAGTGAGGGATATGATATAATGGAGCCGTTGATTAAAAGTGCAATAGATAAGGCGCTTTAATTTATTTATAATGAAGTCGGGGCAACCCGACTTTCAGGAGAAAATTTAAGGAGGATTGTATAAGCGTAGAGCCCGGATCACAAGTAATATTATATTAGGAAGTCCACCTGGCGTATGGGCATAAAAAAAGGAGCAACGCCTTGCTCCAACCTTTGTTAACCTTAAATCTAATACTATGAAAAACACACTGCAAAGATACGTTGTTTTGCCATATCTGCAAATTAACAGCAGATAAAAGGTGTTTTTATAACACTAATTAAAAAATGGATGTTTGTATTATAGACTTGTTAAGAATTTATAGCCCTTAATACCCAGAATATAGTATGTGGAGAATGAGGAAAGTTTATCCCCATTTCTCCTTCATAAGGTCTTCCAGTTTCAATAATTCATCGCGATATTGCGCAGCTTCGATAAATTCCAGTTTCTTGGCTGCCTCTTGCATTAGTTTGCGGGTACGTTCGATGCTCTTTTCCATTTGCGCTTTGCTCATATACTGTACCACCGGATCTGCTGCAATATTCGGAGTAGAAGGTTCAACATAAGCGTGCTTTTCTTTCAGCAGTTCTTCTGTTGCCGAGTTTGCATTTCCGAATACTGATAGATTTCGAGCCTTTTTAATCTGTTGGGGAGTGATTCCGTTTGCTTCATTGTAAGCCAACTGTTTTTCGCGGCGGCGGTTAGTCTCGTCGATGGTGAGTTTCATACTGTCCGTCATTCTGTCGGCATACATGATAACTTTTCCATTGACATTACGGGCAGCACGTCCGGCGGTCTGTGTCAGGGAACGGTGTGAACGGAGGAATCCTTCCTTATCCGCATCAAGGATAGCAACAAGTGATACTTCCGGAAGGTCAAGCCCCTCACGAAGCAGGTTGACGCCAATCAGTACATCGTATATACCTTGCCGGAGATCATCCATAATCTTCACACGCTCCAAAGTGTCGACATCACTGTGGATATAATTGCATCTTACATTATTATTAAGGAGATATTCGGTCAGTTCTTCAGCCATGCGTTTGGTGAGAGTAGTGACAAGCACACGTTCGCTTTTTTCGATACGAAGCTGGATTTCTTCCATTAAATCATCAATTTGATTCAGGCTCGGCCGGACTTCAATGATAGGATCAAGCAGGCCGGTGGGACGAATCACTTGTTCTACGACAATACCTTCAGACTGGATTAATTCATATTCTGCCGGAGTGGCACTGACATAGATCACCTGCTTTGCCATTTCTGCAAACTCTTCAAATTTTAACGGACGGTTGTCCATGGCTGCGGGCAAACGGAAGCCATATTCTACAAGATTGATTTTACGGGCACGGTCTCCTCCGTACATGGCACGGATTTGTGGTACGCTAACATGGCTTTCGTCAATAACAATCAAGAAATCGTCCGGGAAGAAATCGAGCAGGCAGTATGGACGAGTACCGGCAGCCCGACCGTCGAAGTAACGTGAATAGTTCTCTATCCCGGAGCAGTGTCCCAACTCACGGATCATTTCCATATCATAAGTAACCCGTTCATAGAGCCGTTTGGCCTCGTATTCTTTGCCGATTGATTCAAAGAAGGCAACCTGTTTGGTCAGGTCATCTTCTATTTCATGAATGGCGCGGAGAGTCGCCTCCTTGGTAGTCATGAACAAATTTGCCGGATAAATCTTGTAAGCTTCGAAAGGAGCAATGGTGACTCCGGTCACTGGGTCTACCTCTTCTATACCGTCAATTTCGTCACCCCAGAAAGTGACACGGAGCAGATTGTCCGTATAGGCCAGATAAATATCTACTGTATCTCCCTTGACACGGAAATTCCCACGGTTTAGGTCAATGTCGTTGCGTACATATAAACTATCTACTAGCCGGCGGAGGAATACGTTGCGGTCGAGCATACGTCCCCGTTCGATTTCTATGACATTTTTATAGAAGTCCGAAGGATTTCCCATGCCATAGATACAAGAAACGGAAGACACCACGACCACATCCTTTCGTCCGGAGAGTAGGGCAGAAGTGGCAGCAAGACGGAGTTTGTCAATTTCGTCATTGATAGCAAGGTCTTTTTCTATATAAGTATCACTGTTGGGTAGATAGGCCTCCGGCTGATAATAGTCATAGTAAGAAACATAGTATTCTACCGCATTATTCGGAAAAAATCCCTTAAACTCGCTGTATAACTGTGCAGCCAGCGTCTTGTTATGGCTTAGAATCAACGTCGGCTTGTTGATGTTAGCAATAACGTTGGCGATAGTGAATGTCTTTCCCGAACCGGTAACTCCTAATAAAGTCTGTGCAGGAAGTCCCTGGATTACTCCGTCTGTTAGTTGGGCAATCGCTTCCGGTTGGTCTCCGGTGGGTTTGTAGGCTGATGTTAATTCAAAATTCATAGTTAAATCCTAAAAAGTGGAGCAATATTCGGTAAAATAATCGAGATAACAAATCATTTTTCCAAATAAATCCTTTACTTTGCAACATATTAATATCAAAAAACAGATTCATACAACTAGTAATACCAGAAACACATGATTTGGAATGAGAGCATTGAGTGTATGGACCGCGAAAGTCTTCGCAAGATTCAAAGCATACGACTCAAGAAAATTGTAGATTACGTTTATCACAACACCCCCTTCTATCGGAAGAAAATGCAGGAAATGGGTATCACGCCCGATGACATCAACAGTATTGATGATATTGTGAAACTGCCGTTTACCACAAAACATGATTTAAGAGATAACTATCCGTTCGGACTTTGTGCCGTGCCGATGAGTCAGATTGTGCGTATTCATGCGTCTTCCGGTACTACCGGAAAACCGACCGTTGTCGGATATACCCGTAAGGACTTGTCTTCATGGGCAGAATGTATCTCACGTGCTTTTACTGCTTATGGTGCCGGCCGTTCGGATATTTTCCAGGTGTCTTATGGATACGGACTTTTTACAGGTGGATTGGGAGCACATGCCGGTGCAGAAAATATCGGAGCATCCGTGATTCCGATGTCCAGCGGTAATACGGAGAAACAAATCACACTGATGCATGATTTCGGTTCAACGGTGCTTTGTTGTACTCCTTCTTATGCACTTTATCTGGCTGATGCGATCAAAGACTCCGGTTTGCCCCGCGAAGAATTCAAATTGAAAGTCGGTGCTTTTGGTGCAGAACCCTGGACGGAGCAAATGCGCCATGAAATTGAAGAAAAACTGGGTATCAAGGCTTATGATATTTATGGCTTGAGTGAGATTGCCGGACCGGGTGTGGGGTACGAATGTGAATGCCAACACGGCACTCACTTGAATGAAGACCATTATTTTCCGGAAATTATTGATCCCAATACCCTGCAACCTGTTGAACCCGGGCAAACGGGTGAACTGGTATTTACTCATTTGACAAAAGAAGGGATGCCACTATTACGTTACCGTACTCGTGACTTAACTGCCTTGCATTATGACACATGTTCCTGTGGTCGTACGTTGGTACGTATGGATCGTATCTTGGGACGTAGTGATGATATGCTGATTATTCGTGGGGTGAATGTCTTCCCGACACAGATCGAATCTGTTATTCTTGAAATGGCAGAATTTGAACCGCATTACCTGTTAATAGTAGGCCGTGAAAATAATACCGATACCATGGAACTCCAGGTGGAAGTACGTCCGGATTTTTATTCGGACGAAATCAACCGGATGTTGGCATTGAAGAAGAAATTGGCAGGACGTTTGCAAAGTGTACTCGGATTGGGTGTTAATGTGAAACTGGTAGAACCACGTAGTATTGAACGTAGCGTGGGTAAAGCGAAACGAGTGATTGATAACAGAAAACTGTAAACCTAATACTTAAATAATTATGGTAGCAAAACAACTTTCTATCTTTTTGGAAAACAAGTCAGGTCGTTTGACGGAAGTGACTGAAGTGCTGGCAAAAGAAAATATCAACCTTTCTGCCTTGTGCATCGCCGAAAATGCTGATTTTGGCATTCTGCGTGGAATTGTATCCGATCCGGATAGAGCATACAAAGCCTTAAAAGACAATCATTTTGCAGTGAATGTGACTGATGTGGTCGGCATTAGCTGTCCGAACGTACCAGGAGCTTTGGCAAAGGTACTGGGATATTTGTCTGCTGAAGGAGTGTTTATTGAATATATGTACTCATTTGCTAACAACAATATTGCAAATGTGGTGATTCGCCCCAGCAATCTGGATAAATGCATCGAAGTGCTGAAAGAAAAGAAAGTCGACCTGTTGGCGGCAAGCGATTTGTATAAATTGTAGTATTATAGCTGAAATGTAGACAGTAGAAAATGAATTGTAAATAATATGCGGTGAATAGGTTGCGCTTTTAAGTGATGTGCAGTTTATTCACCGTATATTGTTTCCGGTTCGCCGTTATTTTCTCCCCTTTTGTCGATGTTTAACGCCTTTTATGTATTAAAAAACATAGATTAATTGCTAAATTCCCAGCGAATAAGTAACTTTGCGCATTATTTTTAAATAGGATGAAGAAAAATATCATTATAACTTTGCTTGCGGCAGCCACTCTGACATCATGTGGAGAGTATAATAAATTGCTGAAAAGCACCGATTACGAATACAAGTACGAAGCCGCCAAAAACTATTTTGCGAAAGGGCAGTATAACCGCTCAGCTACTTTGCTGAACGAGTTAATAACCATTCTTAAAGGAACCGATAAAGCGGAAGAATCCTTGTATATGTTGGGTATGAGCTATTATAATCAGAAAGATTATCAGACAGCAGCCCAGACATTTATCACCTATTTTAATACATATCCGCGTGGCACATTTACCGAATTGGCACGTTTCCATGCAGGTAAGGCCTTGTTCTTGGATACTCCGGAACCACGTCTGGACCAATCGAGTACTTATCAGGCTATCCAACAATTACAGATGTTCATGGAATACTTTCCGAATAGTGTCAAGAAGCAGGAAGCTCAGGATATGATTTTTGCTTTGCAGGATAAGCTGGTGTTGAAAGAACTTTATTCGGCAAAACTATATTATAATTTGGGTAATTATATGGGTAATAATTATGAGTCTTGTGTAATCACGGCTCAGAATGCACTGAAAGATTATCCTTATACCGATTATCGCGAAGAACTTTCTATATTAATTCTGCGTGCAAGATACGAAATGGCTATTTATAGCGTGGAAGATAAAAAGGCGGATCGTTATCGTGAAACTGTTGATGAGTATTATGCTTTTAAGAATGAGTTTCCGGAAAGCAAGTACTTGAAAGAGGCTGAGAAAATATTTAATGAATCACAAAAAGTAATTAAAGACTAAATTTAAATAGATTTATGGACTACAAAAAAACGAATGC
>OHAS01000735.1_pt1 | contig 27366 bp, 24 predicted proteins | sample 1577131 | NCBI WGS metagenome assembly OHAS01 (sample SAMEA3541566, study PRJEB24748) | human gut metagenome | biome: human gut; feature: human-associated habitat; material: faeces | place: China | collected 2012 | reverse complement strand
ATCTACCCTTGCGCCGAGTGCGCATCCTCGCGGAGCGTTTTTATCGTATGGAAACAAAGTTTCCTATACGATAATAAAAGCACCTCAACCTTTCTTAGATCGGTTGAGGTGCTTTCTTTTCTGACAGCAGGATCGGTTCAATCCTCCTCGATATGTTCCAGTCCCTGATTGATGATTGTGCGGACATGTCCGTCCGCCAGGGAATAAAAGATGGATTTGCCTTCTCTTCTGCTTTTCACAAGTTTGTTCTGTTTTAAAATGCGCAGCTGATGAGAAATCGCCGACTGCGTCATCTGCAGGGCTGCCGCAAGGTCGCAGACGCAGACCTCCGCTTCAAACAAAACAAACAGAATCCGGATACGGGTAGAATCTCCAAATACCTTATAAAGCTCCGCCAGATCATAAAGCTCTTCCTCTTTGGGAAGCTTTTCCTGTACGATCCTGAGCAGTTCTTCGTGAACCTCCGTTTCTTCACAGTGATCCATTTCCAGTTCTTCTTTTTCCTGCATGGTTCTCTCCATTTTCTTTACAGCTTTTTCACGTTCAGGGCACGGATCGCATTGAGCACGGCGATAATCATAACGCCCACATCTGCGAAAATCGCCGCCCACATATTCGCAATGCCGAGTGCGCCGAGGATCAGGCAGATCACTTTGACACCGATTGCAAAATAAATATTTTCATAAACGATTCTCAGACACTTTCTGGAAATTCGGATGGCCTTGGAAATCTTTAAGGGATCATCATCCATCAGAACAATATCCGCCGCCTCGATGGCTGCATCCGAGCCCAGTGCCCCCATTGCGATGCCGATATCCGCACGGGAAAGCACCGGTGCATCGTTGATGCCGTCTCCCACAAAGGCAAGCTTTTCCTTTTCCCCTTTTTCATCCAGAAGCTTTTCTACCTGCGCTACCTTGTCGCCGGGCAGAAGCTCGCTGTGTACCTCATCAATACCGAGCTCCTCCGCAACCTGGCGTGCTGCCTCACGGCGGTCGCCGGTCAACATGATCGTCTTTTTCACGCCGCATTTTTTCAATGCCGCAATGGCTTCCTTTGCATGAGGCTTGATCTGATCCGAAATCAGGATATGTCCGGCATATTTGCCATCCACCGCCATGTGAACAACGGTTCCGACGCTGTGACATTCCATACAATCCACACCGAGCTTTTCCATCAGCTTGCTGTTGCCTGCAGCAACCCTCATGCCGTCCACCTTCGCAGTCACACCGTTGCCGCTGATCTCTTCGACCTCTGTTACACGGCCCGGATCCAGGGGTTTGCCGTATGCCTTCTGAAGACTCTTGCTGATCGGATGGGAGGAATGGCATTCCGCCAGTGCTGCGTATTCCAGCAGTTTCTCCGTATCCATGGAAGAATGATGCACACCGCTTACTTCGAACACGCCCTGCGTCATGGTTCCTGTCTTATCAAATACAACATATTTGGTTTCCGAAAGTGTTTCCAGATAGTTGGAGCCTTTTACCAGAACACCTGCGTTGCTCGCACCGCCGATTCCGGCAAAGAAGCTCAGAGGAATACTGATGACCAGCGCGCACGGACAGCTGATTACCAGGAAGGTCAGCGCCCTCATAACCCAGTCGCCCCATTCCGGTGTCATTCCAAGAAACAGCAGCCGCACAAGAGGAGGTAAAATTGCCAACGCCAAGGCGCCGTAGCAGACCGCAGGCGTATAGTATTTTGCAAATTTGGAAATAAAATTCTCGGATCTGGATTTTTTGGAGCTTGCATTTTCTACCATATCCAGGATCTTCGATACCGTCGATTCGCCAAACTCCTTTGTCGTCCGGATTTTCAGCACGCCGGACATGTTGATGCATCCGCTGATAACTTCATCCCCAACGCCGGCTTCCCTCGGAAGGCTCTCACCGGTCAGGGCGCTTGTGTTTAAGCTTGTGCGTCCCTCTTCGATCACGCCGTCAATCGGCACCTTTTCTCCGGGCTGTACAACGATCACGCTGCCGATTCCAACCTCATCCGGATCAACCTGCTCCAGTGTTCCGTCTTCTTTTTCAATATTCGCATAATCCGGGCGGATATCCATCAGCTCACTGATGTTTCTGCGGCTCTTACCCACCGCATAGCTCTGGAACAGCTCACCGATCTGGTAAAAGAGCATAACCGCAACGCCTTCTTTATAATCTCCCAGGAGGATCGCGCCGATGGTTGCAACCGCCATCAGAAAGTTCTCATCAAAAACCTGTCTGTTTAAAATACCTTTCCAGGCCTTTAACAAAATATCATGGCCGATCACCAGATACGGAATCATAAACAGCACAAATTTCAGCCAGCCATCTATCGGAAGCAGGCTCAGTACAACCATCAGCACTGCTGCCACGATAATTCTGGTAAATACTTTTTTCTGTTTCTTATTCATGCCTTCACCCCTTTCAGTAAAAACATCAAATCTGCAGACTGTCCATGATGGGTACAGCCTGCAGATTTGTCTTCTTTTACAGGAAGATCTCGCAGTCATCCTCTACCTTTTTGCAGTTCTTGTATACCTCCTGCATAACGGCCTTTACATCTGCGCCCTCTTCAAATTCCACGGACATTTTCAGGGTCATGAAGTTTACCGTTGCGTCCTTAACGCCTGCCGTCTTCTTTGCAGCGTCTTCCATCTTGTTTGCACAGTTTGCGCAGTCAACGTCGATTTTGTAGGTTTTTTTCATGATAAAATCCTCTCTCTTCCTGTCTTGCAGCATCTATGGGTGCTTCTGTTCCCCATTGCTTTTTCTTTCATATGAACAATTATTCATATGTTTGATTTCATTATAGCACTCTTTTCGATTCTGTCAATGAAAAAATAAGGTTTTCCGTTTTTCCTTTTTTATAATGTCAGGATCCTATGTTTAATTTCTCCAGGGTTCTTTTCCTTCCTTCTCTACTTCGATCTGGCACAGCTTCATTGCCGCCAGCGCAGTATCATGAGAAGCAGGCGTCACGCAGGCACACGCTGCCGCATCAACGATCACATCTGCCTCAGGAAATGCAGCCTTACATAAAATCGCGTTGGAAAGCACGCAAATTCCGGTACACAGTCCCACCAGCTCGATCTGCAGGTTCGAATCCCCAAGGATTTTCTCATCTGAGCGCAGTTTCTCAATCAACTCCATGGAGCCAAAGGTTGGCTTCTGAATTTTTCTCCCTGCATCCACCTGTTTTTCTTCCAGCGCCTGTTCCACTGCCGGGCACAGGCAATGTCCATCCGTTCCCTCAATGCAATGTGCAACCGGAAGATGCAGTCCTTCTTTTGTCTGCAGATACTGTTCCGGATGCGTGTCCTGCGTCACATAAATCTGCTCTGCCGGGGTTTCTTTGATTTTGCAGACGACGTTTTCCACAATCGCCTGAGCCTCCTTTGTTCCAAGGCTCCCTGTAACAAAATCGTTCTGCATGTCTACTACAATCAAAAGCTTCATAAAATCCTCCATTCCGCAGGCGCTTTGCGCCGAAGGAACCGCGAGGCAAACGTCCAGTTCGGCTCTGCGATCCTGGCTACTTTGTGGCGCCTGCGGCACAAATAGCTGTGTGAAAACGTTTTTTCTTATTATACCTGAAAAGAAAAGACAAAAAAACACCCTTCTGCATGTTTCCATACAAAAGGGTGCCTTTTTCGTTTTCTTTATCCGATGTGCCTTCCACATGAGGACTGATCAAATGCCTGAAAAAACACATCCTGTCAAAGCTGTCTGGGTATAATTACTCAGCAACAGTCTCGGTAGCTGTCTCAGTTGCAGCTTCTTCTGTAGCTGCTTCTGTGGTAGCTGCTTCGGTTGTAGCTTCTTCTGTGGTAGCTGCTTCTGTGGTAGCTGCTTCAGTTGTAGCTTCTACAGTGGTCTCTTCTACAGTAGACTCAACTGCTACTGTGCTCTCTTCTGCAACGGTTGCGGTCTCAACAGTTGTCTCTGTAGCTGCTGCGCTGCCGCAAGCTACCATGGATGCTGTCATAACTACTGCTGCTAAAACTGCTACTAAATTCTTTTTCATAATAATTTCTCCTCCTAAATCAAAACCAGGCACTTTAAAACTATGCCGTTTCTTTAATACGAAAGTGAGGATACCACCTTTTTTTTGGTTTGTAAATAGTTTTTTTCTAATTTTAAAACATTTTATGAATTTTATAAGGTTTTGTTCACAATTTGTACATATTTCAATTTTTTCTTCCTTTTTACGCCGATTTTGCATTTGTAAATACGAAAAAATCCTGTATCATATAGGATGCCAGGGTCAAAAAGTCAAAAAAGCCGACGCAAGCTTGCTTGCAGAAGGCGTTTTGACTTCTTGACCCGCCCGGATAGGAGCATAAAAGTGGGATGCCAATCCCACGATATGCGACTATCTGACAGGATAGGATCATTAACAACCGCACAAAGAAATACAGCATTTCCTTCCCGGGAAATCCTGCAAAATGGAGAAGCAATTCATGAAATCATCCAATTACCTGTTAGAATGCTGCGTCGATTCCGCATATTCTGCCCGTATGGCCAAAAAAGGCGGTGCAGACCGACTCGAGCTTTGCTCTAATCTTGTCATCGGCGGTACGACGCCCACCCTCGCCCTTTATGAACAGATCCGACCCCAGACCGACATCCGCATCCATGTTCTGATCCGCCCCCGCTTCGGCGATTTCCTGTACTCGGAGGATGAGGCAGCCCTCATCTGTAAAGAAATCGACGCGTTTCGGACAGCCGGAGCCGACGGCGTTGTAATCGGAAGTCTTTCTCCGGACGGTTCCCTGTGTACCGAACAGATGAAACGTTTCCGCGAACATGCCCGGGATATGTCCGTCACGCTGCATCGTGCATTTGATATGTGCCGCGATCCCTTTGCAGCCCTTGAGGAAGCGATTTCCCTGGATATTCAGACCATCCTGACCTCCGGTCAGGCTCCGGACTGTCTGCACGGCGTCGATCTGCTCAACAAACTCCATCAGGCAGCTGACGGCAGAATCCATCTTCTTGCAGGCGCAGGCGTCTCTGCCAAAACGGTTCCTGCTCTCCTTGAAAAAACGCCCCTGACCCAATTCCATATGTCCGGCAAGACCATTAAAAACAGTGAGATGGTCTACCGCAACCCGGAGGTTTTTATGGGAATTCCCGGTATGAGCGAATATGAGATCTGGCAGACGGATCCGGAGGCTGTCGCAGCTGTGCGCACGATGCTCGACCGCGCGGCAGATGGAGAAGCGTAAATGCGCAAGAATGCGAGCTGCTGTGTAAGGGAGATACCGGACATGCGGCACAACGCAATGCCGATCACTGATTGAACAATAGAATGCACGCTCTGCGAGCATTCTATTGTCATGAATAAAGACGTTCCCGAACAGATTTGTTTCGGGAACGTCTTTTCTTTTCGACTATTATCTCTCACATTTCCAGAAGTAAGCACTATATCCCGGCAGCTCACTTCCGCCGCCAAAATCATGCTCCTGTCCGGTGATCAGATCCACCGCACGACCACAGCCTGCATCGAAGTGGGCTGTATAGGGCTGCTCCTCTGCATTGATCGCAACCAAAACCCGTTCTCCATCTACGGCTCGTTCAAAAATGCACTGGCGGTTCGTCAGCACAACACTGCGGAATGCGCCATAATTGAGGGCATTGGAGTGTTTTTTAGCTTCTGCAAGCTTTGCGATCCACTCTGTCAGCCCGTTTGTCTGAGGTCCATCGAAGCATGCACGCAGTGCAGGATCTCCCTGGCTTTTCTCTCCCTTTGCGCCCCATTCACTTCCATAATAAACGCAGGGGATTCCGGGCATACCAAACATCAGCGCATAAATAAGCGGCAGATGCTTTTCAGTGGTAAGGATGCTTGCCACTCGCGTCACATCATGGTTGTCCACAAAGCTAAGCAAATGCTTTCCTTTATAAAGGGTCCAGTTTTCCGGGCCGAACTGGCGCAGCAGAGAATGGACAATTTCAAACATATTCATACTGTTGAAGCTGGAATACAGTCCCTTATAGCATTCATAGTTGGTGGCAGAATGCAGCATGGAATCATTCATCAACCGGTTGTAATCCCCATGCAGCATTTCTCCGACGAGAAAGAAATCCGGCTTTAAGCTGTCGCAGAAGCTTCTCAGACGGCGGACGAAATTTTCGTCCAGACAATAAGCGACATCCAGCCGCAGACCGTCAATGTCAAACTCGTCAACCCAGCCTCTTACGCTTTCCAGAAGATACTGAACAACCTCCTCGTTCTGTAAATTCAGCTTGACAAGATCGTAATTACCTTCCCAGCCCTCGTACCATAAGCCATCGTTGTAATTGGAGTTGCCGCCAAGATTGATATGAAACCAGTTTAAATAGGGGGAATTTTCCCTGTTTTTCAAAACATCCTGAAATGCCCAGAAGCCGCGTCCCGCATGATTGAACACGCCATCCAGCACAACTCGGATGCCTTCGCTGTGCAGCTTATCGCAAACCTGTTTAAAGTCCTCATTCGAACCGAGACGGCAGTCGATTTTACGATAATCTCTTGTATTGTATCCATGGGTATCCGATTCAAAGACCGGTGAAAAATAAATCGCATTTGCTCCCAGCTTTTTGATATGATCTGTCCAGTCCAACACCTTCAAAATCCGATGTGTCTCCACCCCGTCATTTTCAAAGGGTGCTCCGACAAAGCCAAGGGGATAAATCTGATAAAATACACTTTCATAAGCCCACATAGTAAATTCCTCTTTCCTGCCAGTATGTTTGCTGACCTGTCTATTTTACCATTTTTCGTTTGGTTCCTCAACACAAGTACATCATTTTCTGACAACACAGCGTTCCAGCACCCGACGCAGCGGCTTATACAATACCAGCATCAGAACAAAATTGCTGACTCCGTGGATCATATCAAACGGAATTCCAGACACCCACCATGCAAATGCCGTATGGATTCCCCCGATAAACAGATAGGGAATCGAGCACATCGCCCCGAATCCAAGACCGAACGCACCGGACAGAAGTGCAAAGCAAATCCTGTCCTTCTGCTTTCGCAAAATCCATGTCACAAATGCCAGCATCGGCCACATATACACATACATGATCCACCAGATCCCGAATCCGTACAGAATTCCTTCCACCAGCACAAAGGCTGCAATCGCATAATAAACCCGTTTTCCGATTACCAGCGTAAACAGAATAATCAGCAGTGTCACCAGCTCTACATTCGGGACAAAAGAGAGCGCCATTTTGGCGCTCTCCAATGCTGCTGTCATCATTCCAATGATCACGATATCATAAACGGAAATTCTGACCTGTTTCATAAATCATTCCGCCTTTGTATAAACAATTTCAAACGCGTCTCCGTCATGCACCGGTTCCGTGGATACACCATTCATACATGCTTCTCCGTTCACATAAAAATACCAGTACGCACCATCCAGGGTGTAATCCGCTCTCACTCCGTTTACTGTGCTTACCATCAGTCCATAGTCTCCTTCGTCTCCATCAAAGGTAAACCCGTCTGCTTCCAGCTCTTTCATGACATCCAGCAGATATTCCGAATCCGTTTTGCAGGAATATTCCGTTTTCGCTCCCTGATCATCCACAACTGCAACCGTCACACTTTTGGAACCGGCTTCGGTTTTGTTGCCAAACACAGCATACAGTATCCCCATGACTGCCAGCACTGCAATAACAATTACGATGGCCAGATTTCTTTTGTTTTCAAAAAATTTTCTCATACTCTCCTCATTTCCTGCCTTTCCGGCATATGGTATTTTACAAAAAAAGAATCCTTCAGGTTGTATTTTTTTATTCATGACAATAGAATGCTCGCAGAGCGTGCATTCTATTGTTTGTCAGCGTTTTCCGAAGTTTTTCTCGTAATCCTCGTAATTGCCGTATTTTTTCCAGATATCCATCATCATCTCATAACGTTCCAGCGCAAGGCCTGTATAAACGCAGTTAGAGGTTGCGAATACATATCCTCTGCCTGTTGCCATGCCTTCCCGCAGTGCACGCATAACATCTGCACGACACTCTTCGTCTGTTCCGGTCTGCAGCAGTCCGCAGTTTACATTGCCGACCAGCGCGATATCGTTGCCGATGATTTTTCTGACCTCCGGAATCGATACGCCGCCCTGAGGATCAAGGGAATGGATCGCATCCGGTTTACATTCTGCCATCTTTTTAACAATCGGCATAATATTTCCGTCCGTATGCTTGATCGTGTAGTATCCCATCTTACGATATTCTGCAATTACTTCTTTCAGATAAGGTACAATAAATTCATCGAACTGCTCCTCATTGAAAAACGGATTTACGTTAAAGCAGTAATCAGAGCACAGGGTAAAGCCATCATGCAGATGCCCCTTTTCATCCAGTGCAGCCGCAAAGGTAAGCGCCTCATCCAGACGTTTTTTAGACTCTTCATTTAAACCGTCTTCATCCTCATACATTCTGACAGAAAAATCCATCATGCTGTTACCGTCCGGAATTGACCAGGTAGGATCGCCATGCATCATGATATAATATTCGTCGCCGCTCTTTTCCCGGATCAGCTCTAACAGCCACTGTGTTGCTTCCACTCCGCTGGGGTTTGGATGGACAAAAATAGCGCTGTGGTCATACGCTTTTGCCGTATCAATGTAGAGCTGTGCCATTTCATTCATATGCAGGCTCTTCTCATGATAACTCATCTGGTTCCACTGCTCATAAAAACGGTGGGACGGATGAACCTTGCCAAATTTTTCCATGGTCAGGAAAAAAACCAGTTCAAAGGTCGGAACCTGTCCTCCGATCGGTTCACATTTCAACGTTTTAATAAAGCGTTCTCTATGTGTCATATCTTTCCTCACTTTCTATTCCTCAAACATCATATATTCCATATAAAATTTCTGAAATTTCGCATTCGTTCCAAGATTGATGGTCTTTGCCCGCTCTGCCAGCGCTGTTGCTTCTTTTTCCATCCTGCGGTTATGCAGAATCTTTACCGCACCCGCCAGTGCCGCGTTTCCACAGATTTTAATACGGGACAGGTCAATTTTGGGAAAAAGTCCGATTCTTTCCGCGCTTTTGGCCGACATATAGGAACCAAAGCCCCCTGCCACATACAGGCCTTCCAGCCCGGCAGCATCCATTTTTTCCTCCGCCAGAAGCGTCTCCATTCCTGCCCGGATCGCTCCCTTGGCAAGCTGAACCTCACGAATATCCGCTGCAGTCAGACCGACGTTTCCGGCAAAGCATACATCTTCTTCCAGATAACCGGTATCCTCCAGCAATCCGCTTTCCAGCAATCCTGCCACACCGTCGATCACGCCGCTGCCGCAGATTCCCTCTGCTGTAGAGGCCTCCCTGTCTCCAATCACATGCACCTTCCAGCTGCCGTTTTCCCAGCTCACATGGTCAATGGCACCTGCCACACCTCGCATGCCGCTGGAAAGCCCGGCGCCCTCAAAAGCCGGTCCCGCCGCTGTCGCACAGCAGATCAGGCGTTCCTTATGAAACAGGACGATCTCGCCGTTCGTCCCCACATCCACCATCATCCGGGATTTTCCGCTGTGCGTAGCTGAGACGCCATCCGTTTCTCTGCAGCTGACATTCGGGTCAATTGCTGCCGCAGCTTCTTTGCACCTGCCGTCCGCGCCGGGTATGCAGTCCGTTTCTGTAAGACCCGATCCCAGAATCGCTGTCGTAATATCCGCACCGACAAACGCAGACATGCATCGCGGAAGATATACGTCTGCTTTCCGGCAGCTCAAATCCAGTGCTTCTCCTGTGGTCCACCAGCCAAACAGCTCGTCCGCTTCAAACGGCGCCCTTGACAGGCATCTGGGATCCTTCTGCGTCAGGAAATACAGCATCGACGTATTCCCGGTAATAATAACCGTCTCAATGGCCTCTGTACGTTCTCCTGCGTGTTCCGCCAGCTCTGTAAGCAGGTGCGACACTGCCTCCCGGACGATTGCCGCAAGTTTATCCGCTTTTCCCTCCAGAGAAGCTTCCATCCGGCTGACAACATCCGCTCCGAATACGGACTGCGGATTCCATGCCCCCATCGTTCCGACAGCCCTGCCTTCCCGATAGAGGACAGCGGCAATTGTCGTTGTACCGATATCCACTGCCGCGCCGAGGTAACGGTAAAGCCGCGCATCGGGGGCAGCTTCTGCAGACGGCGTACTTACACAAATCGTCTCATCCCCGTCTGCTTCCTGCCGCAGTGCATCGATTTTCCCGTCCGGCACTGCTTCCAGAAAGCAGGCAAGCCGGATTCCCTGCGCAAGGCGCTCTGCTCCAAGAAGCTTTTGTTCCGTCTCGGACGGCGCTGCAAAGCTTCCTTCCGCATACACCATACATTTACCGCAGGCATGCCGTCCGCCACATGGCATTTCCACTCCGTGTGATTTTTTCAGCAGGCTGCTGACTGTTGTTCCCGGCTCTGTGAAAAGGGCTTCTCCATTGATCCAAAAACGGATTTTTTCGCTGTTTTCTGTCATTTTTTATTCTGTCCTGTCAAACAGGCTCCGAACCGTCTGCTTTCTGCCTGCCAGCCAACAGTCCGGTCTCCTATTTGTCCTTTGCTTCATAATATTTCGATACAGCCGCAAAGAACGCGTCGATATTCTCCCATTTGGACATCGGAGGAATATCACATCCGGAGGAAATGATAAAATTATCGTGCGCGCAGCATTTTTCCATCACTTCCAACGTTGCCTCCCGGATAGATTCTGTCGTACCGTTTCTAAACTGCCCGGCAGGATCTACATTTCCCATGACCAGTCTGTCTGCCGGCATCTTCTCCAGCGCTTCTTCCATACTGACTGCATTTCCAAAATGATATCCCATCGCACCGATGGATGCAAGTGAATCTGTCATCGCAGTCGCAGTGTTGCCGCAGTTATGATAGATAACCATAAAGGAATCATCCTGCACTGCTTCTACAATCTGACGCACATAAGGCTCGGAAAATTCTTCTTCCATCGAAGGAGAAATCACCCCTGCCAGCGGCTCTGCGATAACAACGCCGTTTGCGCCGCATTCTTTATATGCCTTACAGTAATTGATCAGGAACGTAGTCGCCTTCTGCAGCACAGTATGAACCATATCCGGTTCTTCAAAGCACAGGATCATGATCTCTGTCACATCCATCAGACGTCCCGCCAGGGAATATGGTCCGATCACTCCGGCAAATACCGGGCGATCCGTAATCTCAGTGACAGCCTGCTTCATTGCATCCATGTAAATTCCGGTACGTCCGCTTCCAATCGGGGGAATTTCCAGCGCTTCAGCCTCTTCTTCCGTAGATACGACGCTGCCCAACACCGTCGGAACCTCATCGTCCGAAAACCGGATTGTCGAGCCGAAGCACTCCGCTTCCACCGATAAATCCATCAGACTTACAGACGCTATACTGTCCGTCCGCTCTGCTACCAGTTTCATTCCTTTTGCCTGGAGGCCCGCATCGCCAATCAGGTCCTTTACACTGATTCCCATCAGCTGGATTGCCGGGAAAGAAAGGATCGGAAACGCCTTTTTTACCGGCGAAGCCTTCCAGTCCTCCATCCATTTTTTCATATCTCTTTTCATTGCTTTTCCCCTTTTTTTGTCGCACAAATTTCTGCTGTATCTTATGAAGGTTTTCCGCTGTAACTGAAAAATTAAAACATCGCAGAACCAAAATAGGTCACTGTATTCGTCCCGTTCATCGTTACGCGGTCGCACGGCAGAACTCAACTGCCGCATCCGCTGCGCTGGCTGCATCCGTCGTGTATTTGTCCGCACCGATCTGCTCACAGAAGGATTCTGTAACAGGCGCGCCGCCCACCATGATCTTTACCTTGTCGCGAATGCCTGCTTTTTCTGCTTCCTTTACAACTTCGCCCATAACAGGCATGGTTGTTGTCAGCAATGCAGAACAGCAGATGATCTGGCAGTTCTGTTCAATAGCTGTTTTTACATAAGTTTCCGGCGCTACGTCAGTTCCCAGGTCAATTACTTCCAGACCTTTGCCCTCCATCATCATCTTTACGAGGTTCTTGCCGATATCATGCAGGTCGCCTTTTACGGTACCGATGCAGACTTTGCCAACAGATTCCACACCGCTCTCGGAAAGGAAAGGCTTTAACAGGGCTGCTCCCTGATTCATCGCCCGCGCCGTAACCAGAACTTCCGGTACGAAGACCTCATTCTTTTTGAACTTTTCGCCGATTACATTCATGCCAGACAGAAGTCCCTGTTCCAGAATTTCCTGGGCAGGAATTCCCGCATCGATTGCCTGCTGTACCAGCTCCTTTACGATTTTCGCTTTGCCCTTCTGCAGATTTTCAGAAATTTCGTTTAATAAGCTCATGATTTTCCTCCCGGTTTTTCACCTTTTTCCTATTGGTTTATCTGTTTCTAATGTTTTCCCAGGCCTTAAATACCTGATAGACATTTTCCGGTTTTGCTCCCGGTCCGAACTCGCACTGTGCAATACAGCCGCCGTCTTTCCAAAGCGTTTTATATACCGTCTCAACTGCGCGGTCGATGTCTGCCGGCGTACCTTCCGGCAACAGATGCTGTCTGTCGATCTCTCCCCAGAATGTAATCTTTCCCCTAAACTGCTCCAAATTTTCCAATCCCATGCAGAATAACTGGCTGTTGACAGCATCCAGCCCAAGATCAATCAGCAGATCTTTCTGAGATCCCCAGTCGTCCATCATGTTCAGGACATCTACATCTGTTTTCGCCCATTTTTCCATCAGACGGCTGTAAAAATCATGCATCCATTTCATAAATTCCAGCATCTTCGGTGAAGGATCATCAGATCCATGTAGAAATTCGCCGTCCCGCGGATAAACTGCAGCTGTTCAAACGGACGCGGACAGCAGGAAGCGAACAAAAACTTGTCCTGCTTCCGTTCACAGGAGCGGTTGACCTGATCGATATCAAAAGTCAGAAGCTCTTCTGGGATGTGAATATTTTCAACATCATTCCACTCCTCATCTTCCACGATCGGTTTCTTTACTTCGCCAATTACACCACGGTGAATATTGGTAAATACACAGCCCCATTCGTCTACATATTCCCCAACCGTATAGGCATCTCCCTTTGTCGTCGGCGGTTCTTTCAAAACCGTATCCGGACCGTCAAAATCCCACTCAAAATCCCTGGCAAGCTGCTCCATCATTTCCGAACAATGTTCATTTGCCCACGGCAATGACCACAGCTGTCTCGGAACACGATCCTGTGTGTTCGTAAAATTCAGTGTAGAAAGCACCCGTTCTTTGGATGTCATCACATCGTTCCTCCTGATGAAATGTGTTGCAATTTTATACTATCTCCTCTATGATGTTCATTATAGCAGATATAAATTTATCCCACATTCAAAAAAAGATTTAGTACGATTTTATAAGTGTATTTTTATAGATATGCTTTAAAAAGAAAGGAGGAGACATGCTTTCCTTAATCGACGAGTCCTGCTGGACTCCCCACCGCAAAATTCTCAATTCCACACAGACGCAGCTTCCATGGCTGCAGTCCTTTGGTATACAAGCTTCCAGCAAAACGGAAAAACCGCTCGCTCCCCATATCCACCCAGGCTGCCTGGAAATCGTATTTCTGCTGAAAGGATTTCAGATGTACGAAACAGCCGGTCAGCTGTTTCGGCTCACCGGCTATGACATTTTTGTTACCTATTTAGAAGAGCCTCACAGCTCCGGCGATTTTCCGGAACACATCAGCAATCTGATGTGGTTTCAGCTGCGCCTCTCCGCACTTTCCGAAACCTTTCCTGCCCCCAGGGCTGCAGAGCTTTCCTCCCTTTTGCAAAAATTACCCCGGATTTTCCATGGCAACGCACTCCTGGAAAATCAACTGCGGGAAGCCTTTTTTCTGCTTGCCTCTCCCGATCCGATCCAAAAAGCTCTGGGACAACAGATTTTTACAGGCTGTCTGTATCGCATCATTCTGCTCGCCCGGGAGCTCAAGCCCATGCAGGCAGATCAGATCAGCGAAGCTGTTGTCTATATCCATGAGCATGTTCTGGACAACATCGCACTTGAAGATGCTGCCCACAGCTGCGGCCTTTCTCTCTCCCGCTTCAAATCAAAATTCAAGGAAGAGACCGGCATCACTCCGCGCGCCTTCATAAACAATGTCAAAATTGCCCATGCCAAAAAGCTTTTGCAGGAGAATCTTTCTATCACGGAGGTTTCTGCCCTGCTCTCCTTCGATACTCCAAATTATTTCGCAACGCTGTTCAAAAAGTACACAGGAAAAACTCCCCGTCAGTATCAGGCAGAATATGTCGCAGAACAAAAAACGGACGCGTAAACCATGCGCCCGCTTTTTGTTCATGACAACAGAATGTTCGCGGAGCGTAGTTCTATTGCTCTGCAGATACTTTTCTCCGAATTCCCAATGCGTCCGCGATCTCAAGAAGCTGCTTCACATCGCCGTCTACCAGCTTTCCGTCTTTGTCCGGCGGCAGGTTGATGACCATCAGGTTATTTGTTTTTTCCAGAATCTTATAATTCCGGATGATCTCTTCTTTGTCCATCATCGGCTTATCCGCATAAATATCGCAGTAAAACCAACTGAAATCTTTTCTGGAGCAGATCGTCTGTTCAAACGGCATATAGTACTTTTCCCCGTTAAAGGTATAGATCTTCGGATCGTCCTCCCGGCACATATTGGGATCCCAGAGACGGAAGTCCGAAGGGAACATCCGGATCGGGTCGTTTTCCTGGTAATTGACCGGTAAGTAACGTTCCCCCGGCACACCGGTTTCATCATTAAATTCACCGATCGTCTGGTTGACACCGATCTGGCATTTCGGCTGCAGGGTTTTGACCGTATTATAAATCCGGTCAAGCTGCCAGCTGCGGCAGGGCTTGTCCCATTCCCCATCCAGCCACAGTTCCACGATTTCGCCGTATCTGCCATCCATCAGCTCGGTCAGATGCGCAATCATATAGTCTGCATACGCTTCATCATCCGGATAGCATTTTTCATGACGATCCCAGAGAGAATAATACAATCCAAGCTTCACACCGTGTTTTTTGCATGCTTTCGCCACCTCAGCTACCACGTCCGTCTTATTCTGAGAAGAGTTGATGCAGTAATCCGTGGTATGCGTATCCCACATGCAAAACCCGTCATGGTGCTTCGTGATGACGATCACATAATTCATACCGGCTTCATACGCCGTTCTCACCCAACCATCCGCGTCAATCGCCGTTGGTGCATAGCTCTCTACCGGAAGCGTCCCGTCCGACCACTCGGTATTATGGAACGTATTGATTCCGAAATGTAAAAACATTCCGAATCTTCTTGCCATCTGTTCTTTCTGTCCCTGCGTCGGCTCCGTTGACGGCTGCTGCATTACAGGGTATTTGCGCGGATAGGGCGCTGAAATTTTCTCTGCCATTTATATGTCCTCCCTTTTATTTCAAAGATACTTTTTCCCCCTTACAAAGTACATAGAAAAAAGAGGCTTTAATTTACACTTTTCTGCTTTCCATACTGCATCTTTAAACCAATCGCAGAGTTGACTGCCACAATCAGGTAAAACAGCGATAACGCCAGTCCGTTTCCGGTCCGAAGCATCTGGGTAAACCACAGGATACATCCGCCTGCACCGGATAAAAAGCACAAAATATATGCGGCTTTATAATAGAAAGCAAGCAGGAAGCAGGCATATACAGAAAAAACAAAAAACACCGTATCGATCCAGGTATTCTGACCGTTCACAACCTGCAGGACTCCATACATCACGATACTGGAAGCGATCATGGCAGCTGTCAAAATCAGATTGCCGCGTCTGCTAAATTCTTTCATCCTGACCTGTGCATCCGCGCCTTTTTTCTTTTTCCAGGAAATATAGCTGTAAACTGCCATCGGCGCCTGAATCACAAACATAAAAAATGCGGTCGCATAAATTCCACCCCGCAGAGCGATCACTCCGTTCATCAGCGCATAGACGACTCCAAACCAGAATCCGACCGGCTGATTGACCGATACCAGATAATTGAAAACTACACCGATTCCGGAATTGATCAGTGCAAAGGCACTATCGCCTGAGAAAAAGCCTGCCGCTATAATCACAACGGTCTGCACAAGGATCATGATTCTGTCTTTTTTCATTTTTCGTTTCCTTCCTGCTGCAGATCACAAATGTCAATTTCGAAAGCAAAATGCTTCTTTTCCTGTACGGAAGGTTTTTCGCCGCAGTAATTTCCCCATTCTATGCTCTTCTCATACGCACCAAGCGTAACCTGCAGGGCATCGCCTACAGCAGGTTCTGTCTGCTGTAAAGCCTGTGCAGTCCGGAACACAGCTTTCTGCACGTATGCCGCAAGATCGCCCTCTAACGGCAAAAGCATCAGTTTTCTGCCGGACGCATCCTGCATTTCATAGCGCAAGATATGAAGCCGTTTCGTATTAAAATCCCTCGTTGCGGCAAGCTGTCTCGGATCATCCGGCATGTACAGAAAGTCATCCCGGCTGTCATCTTTCCAGCCCCAGGCAGGCTTTTTCCCGTACTGCTCTGCGGCGGTTTCGTTCTGCTCGTGTGTCAACGATGCAGCGGTTTCCGCAGTACTGTGATGCAGCGTCGCTATTCCGCAGTTTCTTCCGATATGGTCGTCCGGATAAACGGAATATAAACCGTTTCTTTCCCAGCAAATCTGCTCCACCGGCTGCCCCAACCCAAGGGATATGCCAAACCGGTCATAAACTTCCAGCGCTTCATCGTTTCCATCCGTATCGACTGCCAGATGTAAGCGGGTTCCGTCAAAGTTTCCGCTGATCCGACACTGCAGCCCGTTGTCGTACCGCTGTTTGATCTCAAAACTTCCGGTTCCATTCTCCAGTCCGTTTTTCAGGCAGGTCTGTTCGGTCAGCTTCGGCAGATTTTCTGTATACAATCTGATTCCGGAAAGCAGCGGTTCCAAAGCTGCGCTTTGCAGCCGGAAACTTCCGTCTGTCACGGACAGGGCTGCGCTGCTGTCAGATGCAGATGTTGTGGTGCAGCCTGCACACAGCCGCTCTTCTTCCTGCACAGATGCAGCTTTCTCTGCGTTTTTCAGACAGAACGCGTCCACCTGATACTCTCCGTTCCGGAATTCTACCAAAACAGACGCTTCGGCATCCATATCCAGCGCTACAACTATTTTCCCTTCCGTGTGCGGCGCGATATCCTGCTCGATTTTGCCGCGATACAAAACTGTGCCGTCCGCCTTTTTGCAGACCAGTTCCAGCTCCTGCAAATTCGTGTGGTCATACCAGTTTTTGACAAAAAGAACCAGTTCTTTTCCAAAACTGCTCTTTGCTTCGTCCAGACGGATCGGCGAAAATGCTTTTTTCGTCAGATAGGCTTCCGGTTTTTCCCGTCCATACTGATCCAGGACCGCTCCCCATGCCCCGTATCCGGCGCTTTTTCCCCGGGAATGGCGCTGATGACGCTCCGGTACATTCTCCGGCAGGCTGAAAATATCATCCACTGCGCCCCACAGTGCACAGCCAAGCGCTCCGTCCGTCTGCATAATTTTCTCCCAACCGGTACGGATACTGTCTCCCCAGATGACCCGGCTGCTGTTTTCCTGACCAAGCTCATCTAGGTTATAACAGGGAATGTGGGCAAACTCATCGTGCAGAACCGGCATTTCTTCTTTTCCGAGCGGCGTAGAAGCGATGTTCGCATAGTGCCAGCTGAAAATATCGTATGGAAGCGGGTCAGACGCAACGGTCTCCGGATAGCTGAAAATAACCGGTCTGGTTGTGTCCGTCTCCTTTACATATAAATATTCCTTTCGGAAGCCGTAGGTCTTTTCAAAATCGGATTCATTCGCCAGCGACCAGATGATCACACTGGAATGGTTTCGGCTGTATTCGATCATCTCTGCAAACGTCTGGATAAATTCCTGCGGCTCGTTATAAATTTCATAATTGTTCGCGCCTTTGAAGCAGGCGGAATTTTCCAGCTCCACATAAATGCCGTACTCGTCGCATAAGGCAAGCAGTTCTTCCGATGCCGGATAGTGAGACGTCCGCAGATGGTTGATGTTGTTCTTTTTATAGGAAAGGATTTCATGCCGCAGCTCTTCTTTGCTCATGCTGCGCCCATATTTCCACGACACATCGTGTCTGCAGACGCCGCGCAGTTTAATCTCTTTTCCATTGATATAAACGCGGTTTTTCTCTGTCCCGTTCGCGCCGCCATACCAGATCTGGCGGAATCCGATCCGGTACTCATTTTTCTGCACTTCCTGTCTGTCTACAGATAAGGTCAGGCGGACTGTATACAGGTTCGGGTGCTCTGCATCCCAAAGCTTCGGATGCGATACCGGAATCTGCATGGTGCAGACGCGGTGGGAGACTGTAGGCTTTTTCGGTGCATTCTGCAGCAAGATTTCATATCTGCCCTCGTATTTTCGATCATTGGCAAACGCTTCCGGATGTGTTTCTTTCCATTCTGCAGGGTAATCCATGGTGCGGATGCACGGATTTTGTGATTCCGCGGCACATGTTTCTGCGCCGTTGTCCGGCGTTATGCTGCCTGCCGGCGTTGCTGCCTGTGCAACAATCTTTTCTCTGTCCAGCACTTCCACTTTGACACAAATCTGTCCTTCCTCTGATGTATCCGCCGCAACTTCCACATTTGCAGTCAGCGTGCCCGCATCAAACGGTGCATCCAGCGCTGTATTCAGCCATGTCCTTGTAAAATGGCACTGCGGCAGAGCAAACATCGTAATATCCCGCAGGATTCCGCCGATATTATGATGCGCATAATAGCTCGCCCAGGCAGAATCGCTCAACATTTCTCCGTTTTCATTCCAGGTGCCGGGATTGCTGCCCTCGACGTCCGTAACACCGACAATCAGCCGGATGTTCTGTTTCCCGGGATCAATCAGATCTGTAATATCGCAGTTCCATGCCGTAAAGCCACCCAGATGCGTCCCCGCATAGTTTCCATCTACCCAGACTCTGCAATGGGAATACACCCCCTCAAACTGCAGAAAAATCCGCTTTCCCGCAAAATCTTTTGGAATCTCCACCTCTCTGCGGTAGTAATATTCCACATTATTTTCGATATCAAAGCCCTGCATTGCAAGCGAAGATGGTACCGTTACCGGCTTCCAGTCTGCAGTCTCTTTCTGAGAAAAATCAAAATTCTGCTGCTTTGCAAACGGCGACGGGATTTCCAAAATCGGCTCCGGTAAAAATTCCCATTCCATTTTTTCTCTGTCTGTCAGCAGAATTGCCACATCTTCGGTATCTGCGACCCATGCCGGGATTTTCTCGATCACCGGTGCTGTCCATTCTTTCGTGTCAAATCGATTTTCTTTTGTCATCGTTTCCTCCCTTTTGGACACGTTGCAGTTTTCTTAAACCGCAACGTCCTTCCCCATGTTTTTCCGGAATGTTCCGGGCGAAATTCCTGTTTTCTTTTTAAATAATTTGCCGAAATACTGTACGCTGTTATAACCGACTTCCAGTGAAATTCTCGAAACGCTCAGGTCGCTTTCCGCCAGCAGGCGTTTTGCTTTTTCCAGCCGAAGTGCCGTCAGATACTCGATCGCGCTGCATCCAAGCTGCTGTTCAAAAAGCCGCCGCAGATACCGCGCGCTGACCCGGTATTTTCCTGCCAGTTCCTGCAGATCAATATCCTGTTCATAATTTTTATTCAGTTCAGCGAATACCTGATTAAAAATCCGGTTCTCATATTGTCTGCTGTTTTCATCCGTCCTGCGAATTTCTATCGACAGCTCCAGATAAAGTTTCTGCACTTCCAGGCAATAGAGCCGGTCGTAGCCATACTCGCTGATCTTTCTGGCATACCGGATCAGATTTTTCATGGTTTCTGAAATTTCATAACACCCGCCGATCTTCGAATACCCTGCCTTGGAAAACAGCAAAAGCTCCCGCTCTTTTGCCCCGATCCACTCTGCCCGGTTCGGAATGATCAGCTGCAGGATCGTACAGCCATTTTTACTGTCCACCAGAAAATTATGCAGAAACATTGGCGGAATCACAATACAGTCGCCCTCCCGCAGCACAACCTTCTGATCATCCAGATTCATAATGCAGCGTCCGTTTTCCACATAATTGATTTCATAATCGTTATGCCGATCTGCATGATAGATATAATCGGATGAAAAATGCAGTCTTTCTACAATCAGAATGTCCATTATGTTTTCTCCTCTTTGAGTTATTGTACGGCATCCTCTCTGCTTTTTCTACGACTGTATGGAATTGTTTTCCTGCTTTTTTGTACTTTTCGGAACTATTAAAACCCTTCCGCATCAAAACAAACAGGGCATGTGAAAAACGATTTCTCATCTTTCACATGCCCTTTCTTTCTATTGTTTACAACAACAGATTACACGCAATCACATCTGCTCTATTTTTCATTCGCCCTTTAACAGGCTGCTGTCATCGAAATAATTGATCTTCATTGCTGCCTTGACATCCTTTAAGGTTTCCGCAGCCTTTGCTTCTGCAACCTCACTGCCCTTTTTCAGAATGTCGTAAACATCGGTCAGATGCTCTTCCCAGTATTTTCTTCTCTCACGGATCGGCGCAAGCTCAGACTGCATAACATTGTTTAAGAACTTCTTCACTTTGACGTCCCCCAGACCGCCCCGCTGATAATGTGCTTTCAATTCGTCCAGATTCTGGTAATCCGGTAAAAACTCTGCAAAATGCTCCGGTCTGCAGAAGGCATCCAGATAAATAAATACAGGGTTTCCGTCTACGTTGCCGGGATCCTCCACACGCAAATGGTTCGGATCTGTGAACATGCTCATAACCTTTTTCTTCACATCTGCCTCCGGGTCGGACAGATAGATACAGTTGCCAAGGGATTTGCTCATCTTCGCCTTGCCGTCGATGCCAGGCAGTCTTAAGCATGCCTTATTGGAGGGCAGGATGATCTCAGGCTCTGTCAGGGTGTCACCGTAAACGCTGTTGAACTTATGTACGATTTCCTTACACTGTTCCAGCATCGGCAGCTGGTCTTCGCCAACCGGAACAGCAGTTGCACGGAATGCAGTGATATCCGCAGCCTGGCTGATGGGATAGCAGAAAAACCCAACCGGAATGCTTGCTTCGAAATTACGCATCTGGATCTCTGCTTTCACGGTAGGGTTTCTCTGTACTCTGGAAACCGTTACCAGATTCATATAGTAAAAGGTCAGCTCTGTCAGCTCCGGAACCATGGACTGAATGAAAATCGTTGCCTTTTCCGGATCAAGGCCGCATGCCAGATAATCCAGCGCCACCTGTAAAATGTTCTGACGTACCTTTTCCGGATGCTCTGCATTGTCTGTCAACGCCTGTGCATCCGCAATCATAATATAAATCTCGTCAAACTGACCGGAATTCTGCAGTCTTACACGCTCCTTCAAAGAGCCTACATAATGGCCCACATGAAGACGTCCTGTGGGGCGATCCCCCGTTAAAATAATCTTTTTGCTCATATGCCTGTCCCTCTCGCTTCTCCTGGGATACCGCAGCACTGTCTGAAGCCTGCCGCATCCTGATAAACCTGCAGTCTGTTGATTTCCACAGCTGCAGCTCTTTCCAATTATATCCCGTAAAAAGCACAGAGTCAACAGTTGCGTAGATTCGCATCTGTTGACTCTGAAGTTTACGTTACAGTTATCTCGTACTGCGCCGCTGGATCCACTTTACAAGCTCCACGACGGGAACTACCAGCACACTCAAAAGAAGTGCAACAAGATACTCTAAAGGCTCCACACTCGTAAAACCGAATGCTCCGGCAAGCAGCGGGATCTCACACACTGCAGTGGTTGCAAGCAGGGAAACCGCTGCCGCTCCAAACAGAAGCCGGTTTTTCGAGCCAAGGCGGAAAATACTTCCTCTCTGGGAACGCATATTCATGCTGTGGAAAATTTCCGCCATTGACATTGTAACAAAGGCCATCGTAGTGCCATGGGCGCTGTTTGTGATGGTCCACTCTCCGGTTTCCATGAAATGTCCGATAAAATAGGAAACCATGACAAGTGCGGTTACCAAAAGTCCCTGATAAGCAATATCAAAGCCCATTCCATCCGCAAAAATACCGGCCTTCGCATCCCTGGGTCTGCGCTTCATAATGTCCGGCTCTGCCTTTTCCGTACCCAGCGCCAGCGCCGGGAAGCAGTCCGTTACAAGATTGATCCACAGAAGATGCACCGGCTGCAGAATCGTAAAGCCCAGGAGTGTCGCAAAGAAAATACTCAGCACTTCACTCATGTTGGAGCCTAACAGAAACTGGATTGCCTTCCGGATGTTGTCATAGATTCTGCGGCCCTCTTCCACCGCGCCGACAATCGTTGCAAAATTATCGTCCGCCAGCACCATATCTGCCACATTTTTGGTAACGTCCGTTCCTGTGATACCCATTCCGATGCCGATGTCCGCAGCCTTGATGGAGGGCGCGTCGTTAACGCCGTCACCGGTCATTGCCGTCACATAGCCGGCATTTCTCCAGGCGTTTACGATACGGGTCTTGTGCTCTGGCTGTACGCGGGCATAAACGCTGATGTTCTGAAACTTCTCTGCAAATTCTGCATCGTCCATTTTTTCCAGCTCTGCTCCCGTCACTGCCAGGCTGCCATCCTGTAAAATACCAAGCTCTCTTGCAATCGCTGCTGCCGTATCCACATGGTCGCCCGTGATCATAACCGGTCGGATCCCTGCTTCCCGACATTCGTCAATTGCTGCCTTTACCTCCGGGCGCACCGGATCGATCATGCCGCACAGTCCCAAAAAGCAAAGCTCCTGCTCCAGCAGATCCGCATCCTCGCTTTCCGGCTTTTTCGTCCAGACTCTCTGTCCGCATGCCAGCACACGCAGTGCACGGTCTGCCATGGACTTATTTGCCTGCAGAACCTTTTTCCGATATTCTTCTGTCATGGGCAGAAGCTGTCCATCCTCCAGATAAAACCCACAACGGGTGAGAACCACATCCGGTGCCCCTTTTGTAAACTGAATATAATCGTCCTTGCGTTTATGGATCGTGGACATCATTTTCCGTCCGGAATCAAAGGGAGCCTCCAGCACACGGGGCATACTCTGTTTTAAAAGATTCTTATCCTGCCCGATCCGGCTCGCCCAGGCAACCAGGGCAGCCTCCGTCGGTTCTCCTGTCACATTGCCCTCTGCATCCAGCTCTGCGTCACTGCACAGTGCCATTGCTGCCGAAAGCTCCTGCTCCTTTACTCCGAAGGAATCTACAACTGTCATCTGGTTCTGCGTCAGCGTTCCGGTTTTATCCGAACAGATCACCTGGGCACAGCCAAGGGTTTCCACTGCTGTCAGCCGGCGGATGATCGCGTTTCGTTTTGACATGTTCGTTACACCGATGGAAAGCACCACTGTCACAACTGCCGCAAGTCCTTCCGGGATCGCCGCCACTGCAAGGGAAACCGCGATCATAAAGGAGTTCAGCGCGACCTCAAAATTCAGGCTGCCTGCCCGGATCATCTGAATTGCAAAAACCAGCACGCAGATTCCGATCACCAGCTTTGTCAACACCTTCGAAAGCTGCGTCAGTTTTCTCTGCAGCGGTGTCTGTCCTTCCTGTGCCTGAGACAGTGCATCCGCAATTTTTCCCATTTCCGTATCCATACCGGTGGCCGTTACGACTGCCACAGCACGTCCATATACGATCGTGCTTCCCATATAAACCATATTTTTACGGTCGCCCAGGGGCACATCCTGTTCCCCGTCTGTTAAAAAAAGCTGATCGATCAGCTTCGTAACCGGCACGGATTCTCCTGTCAATGCCGCTTCCTCTGCCTTCAGGCTTGCGCTTTCCAGAATTCTTGCATCCGCAGGAACCGCATCCCCTGCTTCCAGACAGATGATATCTCCCACCACAAGGTCTTTGCTCAAAATCGAGGACATTTTCCCGTCCCGCACAACCTTCGAGGTGGCTGCTGCCATGTCCTGCAGCGCTTCGATGGCCTTTTCCGCCTTGCTTTCCTGATACACACCCAGCACAGCATTGATCAGCACCACTGCCAGAATAATAATGACATCCGCAAAGCTGTCATTTTCCAGAACTGCAAGCACACCGCTGATGGCCGCTGCCGCCAGCAGGATCACAATCATCGGATCTGCCACCTGTTCTGCAAACCGGCGCAGCAGGGATTTTCCCTTCGCCGCCTTTAACTCGTTCGCCCCGTTCTGCAAAAGCCGCTCTGCCGCTTCTTTTTCTGTCAGGCCGCTTTTTTGGCTGTTAAGCTCCTGCAGTACCTGTTGTGAGTCTTCACAATAATACTTCATTCTTTTTCCTCCCGATGGTGTTTTTCGTACAATAGATCTCTCACTTCGTGATCGCTCTATTGTCTTGAATCACAAAAGACCCAAATACTGCTTTTCAAAAAGAAAACAGTATCTGAGTCTCGCAATTTAAAACAAGCCAGATCGGCACGGGATCGGGGTTGTTGACTTGTTACGCTGATGCAAAGGCGATCCGCCGGCTCTGTTTCATTCCGGCATCTGCACTTGCTGCGCTCGCTACTCCCTCACAGGGAATTTTGTTTAGCAGTAAGGTTATCATATGCAAAGTCTTCTGTCAATATACCTGCCGATAAAGTTTTGGTGAAATTTTTGTCCGCTTTGGCAACTGTCTGACCGGAACGTCTGCGCTTACAGCCGTTCCACCAATACGCCGCCTGCCCGCAGCACCCCATTCTCATAACCTCTTGCAAACAGCACGCTGCCCTCTGTCTCTGCATCAGTCTCTTTTCCGGATGCGTTTAACACAACCCGGAGCCTGCTGCCCTCTGCCCCGGTTTTGACATATTCCACCACCCGGTCAGCGCTGTTATTATTTTCAAATGTGATTTCCATGCTGCGGGCCGCAGGCTCTTTTCGAAGGGCAATCAGCTGCTTTACCTGCTCCGTAATCTCTGCATAGTTTCCCTGTTCGATCTGATCCCAGGGCATACAGCGTCTGCAATCCGGGTCAGCGCCGCCCTCTATCGCGATTTCCGTTCCATAATAGATACAGGGACTTCCGGGCATTGTAAAGAGCATTGCAAGCTGCTGGAAAAAGAGATCCTGATTTCCACCTGTCTGATGGATCAGCCGATCTGTATCATGGGAATCCAGAAGGTTAAACAAAACCTCTGTCGTCTGACGCATATAGCGCACCAGATTTTCATGGATCGCCTCTTCCAAATCCGATTTCGTCTTTTCCGGCTGATACCAAAACTCCCGGATGGCTGCAGCAAAGGGATAGTTCATAACGGCGTCGAATTCGTCCCCGCCAAGCCATGGCATTGCGTCATGCCAGATTTCCCCCAGCAGATAAAAATCCGGTTTTAGCTGCTTTGTCATCTGCCGCAGCTCACGGCAAAACAGATGGGAAATTTCGTTTGCAACATCTAACCGAAGTCCGTCAATGTCAAAGGTCTCGATCCAATAACGAACCGTATCCAAAAAGTAGTCCCTCACCTTTTTTTCACTCGTATTGAGCTTTGGCATCCGCTCCGCAAAGGCAAAGGAATAATAGCGTCCATCCCGGGTGCTGCCCTCCTGCTCCCGGCAGGGCCAGCGATTGATCATAAACCAGTCGTAATAAGGGGACTGGGGTCCCTTTTCCATCACATCCCGCCACGGTAAAAAGTTACTGCCGCAATGGTTGAATACACCGTCCAGCATCACGCGGATACCTCTGTCATGGGCCTCTTTAACCAGCAGCTTCATGGTCTCCTCATCTCCGAATCCCGGATCGATTTTCCGGTAATCTGTCGTATCATATTTATGACTTGAGGGAGATTCAAACACCGGCGTCAGGTACAAGCCGGTAATACCAAGCTCCTGTAAATAAGGAAGCTTTTGACGGATTCCATCCAGATCGCCGCCGTAAAAATCGAGATTACTTACAGTATGATATCCCCAGGGCTTTACCCAGTCCGGATCATTTTCTTTGTTGCCGTTGCAAAAGCGCTCCGGAAAAATCTGATACCAGACCGTCTCCCGCACCCACTTGGGTGTCACGTTGATATCCGCCGAATTCATCCACGGGAACGTAAAGCACTGTCCCAGCTGTCCGTTTTTCACATCATCCGGCGAATGAAAGCCATCCTCAAAATAAAAGACCCGTTCTGCTCCTGCCTGCAGCTCGAAGAAATACCGGCACCGTTTATAGGGAGGCTGCACGGGGATTTCCCACCAGAGGTGCTTGGGCAGACGCATTTTTGTCACGATCTCCTCCCGGCTGCCTTCCCAGGCCTCATTTCCGCCCAGAATACCGGTAGAAAACGGGTCGCCGTAATGAATCCAAACCTGTTCCACTTCTTCTCCGGTCTGCAGCCCTACCATCAAAATTTCCTCATTCAATGCATAGCAAAACTGCTGTGACGCTCTATGATAAACCGCTTCTAAATGAATCATGTTCAGACCTCCTTTTTCCAGGCTGCATCCTTTTGAACTGCAGCCGATCTCATTTCAATACATTTCCAGTCCATACTTTTCCTGCAGCTGCAGTAAGGTGATGTCGTGTTGAATATGCTCCGACAAAATTTTCACCATCAGCCCATTGTTGCTGACCGTACCGCTCCAATTGGCAAATGCACCGCAGTCCGCTGTCAGCGTCATCTGCCTGTCTGTCACAAGCATCAGACGGGAGGGCTGGTGTGCTGTCAGCATTCCTCCGTGGGTATAGAACTCCACATCCTCCCGGTTCAGTCCAAGATCATAAAAGGAAAACGCAACGATCCGCACGCCTTTTTTCTTTAGCCGATGGAAGATCTCTGCAAAACAGGAAAGATCAAAATCCGCATTCAGATAAACCTCCTCCCGGGCATCCTCCAGAAGCTTCCCAGCCCTTGCCATCGCCGTTTCAAAGCCTCGGAATACGAAATGCACCTCCGGCTGCTTCGCCGTCTCATATTCTTCCAGCTGTTGCCTGGCGAGAGAAAGGTTTGCTGTCATTTCCGCCTGCATCCGCCTCAAAAGCACCTCCGGCTCCTGGGCGGTATACAGTGCTGTCTGATCCGGCACCAGCTCCACCATCCCCTTATCCAGCATGTGCTCCAGCGCATTGTAAATAGAAGGGCGCGCAATTGCGATTTTTTTGGCCAGCTGATAGGCAGACATGGGCTCAGAACCGATCAATGCCATATAAATCTGTGCTTCCAGCCTTGAAAAATTCAAATGTTCCAGGGTTTCCTGCAGCTTCATCCTCGGCTTTCCTTTCGTTGTATATTTTATGCAACTATATATAGCATAAACTTTTGCCCTATGCAAGTATTTTTTTCATTTCCCGGAAAAGGAAGAACATCCGGTGCAGATTTTTCAATGAACGGACAAAAAAGGAGCGGTCGGCAGTTCCCGATCGCTCCTTCTTTCGTATTTTATTAGTTACAGTTCACTCGTACCTTTTTGTAAGCAGATTTCATGCTCGCAT
>OHAS01000727.1_pt1 | contig 27508 bp, 21 predicted proteins | sample 1577131 | NCBI WGS metagenome assembly OHAS01 (sample SAMEA3541566, study PRJEB24748) | human gut metagenome | biome: human gut; feature: human-associated habitat; material: faeces | place: China | collected 2012 | reverse complement strand
TTTTTCCAGCTTTTTGCCCAGCCTTTGGAAATACCGTTACAAACATATTGTGAATCACTATATAATGTAACAGCACAAGGTTCTTTCAATCGTTTGAATGCTTCAATCACCGCACTTAATTCCATACGGTTGTTTGTAGTATTTGCATCTCCGCCGCTAATTTCCTTTTCTGTCTGCTGATAACGTAAGATGGCGCCCCAACCACCCGGACCGGGGTTGCCTTGACAGGCGCCATCGGTAAAAATTTCTACCTCTTTCACAAAACTATCTCCAATTCGTATGTTTTGAGTATGAATTCTCATGTTTAAATTATACCAATTTCCAATTAGAATATCAACTAAGTGAAAGAATAAAACTATTTTTTCAATAAAATTATGAAACGGTATAAAATGGTTACAATAATGAAAGATAAATTGGACTACTTTATACTGTCCAATACTTGACAGTATTATGTAATCGGGTTACAATTGAGAAGACGTTTGTGTTCGGATTATATATGAATTATTTTTTAGTGAGATCGTTGCAGAAAATAGATATTTATGTATGGCAAAACATACATTTAAAACAGTTGTTGAAAACAGAACATGAAAATAAAAATATGATTACGGAAATAACCATCTTTACTGAAAAGTGAATAAAAAGCCAGCTTTACACCGTTTGTAGAGCCGGCTTATGATTGTTATGTCCTTAAAATTTGGAGGTTACAAAGTGACAGAAAAGGATATTGGAACAATGATTGAAAAGAAACTGGAATCTACAGAAGATAAAGTTCCTGTTTTTACTCCAGCCCCATCGGCTGTAAAAAATGAACAAAAAAACATGGTGCCTTCCGCGCATCAAACACGAACATCAGATAAAACTTCTGCAACTCAAAATAAATCATGGAATGAACGTATGACAGCAAATTCAAACAGCGGTCGTTCCAAATACGCAAACCAATCAAAACAGCATAAAATTTTCCCTAAAACTGCCGGGGCAGATGTATCACACAAATCCCATGTTTTACAAGCAAAATCGGTACAGCCAAAACCGTTTGCAACTAAAACGTCACGTTCCAAAGGGGCAGCACCGACAGATGACAAATCGGTTCCATTACAAACAAAAGCGGTGCAGCCAAGACAGCCAAAGCAACCTGCGGCTAAAAAAACCTCAGCACAAAGACAGCAACCCGCACAGAATCTGGTTGAAACAAAAATGGCAATCAAACAAATCAGCCAACCTTCCAGAAATACAAAAAGCAAACAACCAAAACCATCTATTAAGGCTTATTTTTTAGGCGGTTTGAATGAAATCGGAAAAAATATCACTGTGTTTGAATGTGAAAACGACATGGTTGTTGTAGACTGCGGTATGGCGTTTCCGGACGATGATATGATGGGCGTTGATTTGGTTATTCCTGATTTTACATTTATTGAAAAAAATGTGGATAAAATTCGCGGCATTGTCATAACGCACGGACACGAAGACCATATTGGCGCTATGCCGTATTTGCTCAAAAAAGTAAAACTGCCAATATACAGTACAGCTTTAACATTGGGATTGATAGATGGAAAATTAAAAGAACACGGTTTACAAGGAAAGGTACAGCTCAATACGGTAAAACCGGGTCAAACCGTGCGTCTTGGCTGCTTTGGTGTAGAATTTATTCATGTAAATCATTCCATTTCAGATGCTGTAGGGTTGGCAATTCACTCACCTGCAGGTACAGTGCTGCATACCGGTGACTTTAAAATTGACTGTACTCCTTTAAAAGAAGAAATGATTGACCTTGGCAGAATTGCAGAGCTTGGTCAGCAAGGAGTACTTGCTTTAATGGCGGATTCTACAAACGTAGACCGTCCCGGCTATACCCCAACCGAACGTAAAATCAGCGATGCTTTTGAAAAATTGTTCTTGCAGGCAGCAGACCAAAGAATTATTATCGCTACCTTTGCATCCAATATCAGCCGTGTACAGCAGATTATTAACTGTGCGGCAAAACACGGACGTAAAGTGGCGCTTTCAGGCAGAAGCATGATTAATGTGATGGGAATTGCGTCCGAACTGGGATATTTGGATATACCGGAAGGCCTTTTAATTGATATTGACTTGTTAAATCGTTATCCAAAAGATAAAGTGGTGTTAATTACAACCGGCAGCCAAGGGGAGCCAATGTCTGCATTAACTCGTATGGCATTTGCTGACCACAGAAAAGTAGAAGTTGGTCCTGGTGACTGCATTATCATCTCAGCAAAACCAATTCCGGGTAATGAGAAAATGGTAAGTACCGTAATTGATGAGTTGCTAAAAAGAGGCTGTGATGTAGTTTATGAATCCAGCCATGAAATTCATGTATCGGGTCACGCAAGTCAGGAAGAATTAAAAATTATTCATGGCATTGTAAAACCACAATATTTTATTCCGGTTCACGGTGAACAAAAGCATTTGCGTAAACATGCTGAACTTGCGCGTTCTATGGGTATGAACTCTGAAAATATATTCATTGGAACCATTGGAGATGCTGTAGAATTAAATCAAAATTATATGAAACAGCTTCCTTCTGTTCCTGCAGGAAGAATTTTGGTAGATGGTCTTGGCGTAGGCGATGTTGGCAGTATTGTGCTGCGTGACAGAAAGCATTTGGCAGAAGACGGTTTGATTGTGGTTGTGTGCACCATCAGTCAGGATGATGGTCATGTGGTTGCAGGTCCCGATGTGGTTTCCAGAGGATTTGTATATGTGCGTGAATCGGAACGTCTGATGGTAGAATCGAGAGACTTGGTTACACGAGTATTGGAAGAATGTGCTGAAAATCAAATTCATGATTGGGGCACATTAAAAACCAGAATTAAAGATGATCTTTCTAAACTGCTTTATGAAAAAACCAGAAGAAATCCTATGATTCTTCCGATTATTATGGAAATTTAGTGTGTGTAAATCAAAAACATTCGGTATCAAAAGTGCCATTGTTTGTTTACCAAAGGGGTTATGAGTTTGAAACGAAAAGTTTGGGTTTCGTCTCCAATTCTATATGTACTGGCTGTTGTTATGGCTGGTATGACTGCTGCCAGTTGGTTCTGGAATCCCATTATATTTTTTATCGAATTGGGTTTAACCTTGATTTCTATTGCAATTATAACGGTCATATTTGTACAGTTTAAGTCACATGTAACCGTTGCTATGAAATCGGCCAACAAAATTTTGTCGGGACGGGAATATCAGCTGTTGCAGGATTTTACGCTTCCGGTTGCTATTGTAGGCAATGAAGGTGATATTATTTGGGTAAATACTGCCTTTTTAATGGATGTTGGCAGAGACTCAGAATATAGAGGCGAAAATATCTTAAAATTAATTCAATCGAAAACAATGGAACAGGTAGCTGAATCCGACGGTACCGATATTTCAATTGATGATAAAAAATTCACGGTATTTGCTGCAAAAACCCAATATGCTTACATTGTCTATTTTGTCAATAATACCGATTATAAAAACATCAGCAAAGAATACGAACAAACCCGTCCTTGCGTTATGATTGCGGCATTTGATAATAAAGAGGAATTGGCACATGACTGCAGTGCAACAGAAGAAGCACGTATTAATGCAGAAGTGGAAGCCACCTTAAACAATTGGGCGCAGGATATGGGTGGTTTTGTAAAAAAACTGAGTGGCGGCAATCGTTATTTGCTGGTAAGCGATGAACGTCATGTTGCATGGGCATTGGAAAAACGTTTTGAAATTTTAGATGTCATTCGAAAAATCAAAGCGCCGGGCAACAGAAGCGCTACAGTGTCCATTGGTATCGGACGCGGTGCCGATACATTAACTGAAAGTGAACAATGGGCAAGGCAAGCTTTGGATATGGCGTTGGGACGCGGCGGCGACCAAGTTGCCGTGAAAAAGAAGAACGATGCATATGATTTCTTCGGCGGTCTATCCAAAGGCGTTGAAAAACGCGATAAGGTGCGTACAAGAGTTATCGCCGCATCTATCTCTGACCATATGAAAGCAAGTGATATTGTGTTTATTATGGGACATCAGTTCTCCGATTTAGATGCGGTAGGCTCTGCTGTCGGCATGTGGAGTGCAGCAACAAAAGGCGCGAAAAAGCCTGCTTATATCGTAATTGACCGTAATGCAACCATGGCTATGCCTATTGTAGATGAAATAGAAGCAGCACACGGTCCGGAAGAGACCATTTTTATTTCGGAAGAAGAAGCGTTGGACATGATGACGCAGAGATCTTTGGTAATTGTAGTAGATACGCATTCTCCCGACTTTGTGGAAAGCAAGGAACTTCTCAATGAAGCGCAGCGTGTGGTCGTCATTGATCACCACCGTATGATGGTAAAGCACATTAACAATGCGGTTGTATTTTATCACGAGCCATATGCAAGTTCTGCTTCCGAAATGGTTTCAGAATTGGTTCAATATATTGGAAACACGGTTTTAAGCAAGGAAGAAGCGGACGCACTGTTGGCAGGTATTATGCTGGATACAAAGAACTTTGTATTAAAAAGCGGTGTGCGTACGTTTGAAGCGGCAGCTTATTTAAGGCGCAGAGGTGCCGACACTGTAGTGGTAAAGAAAATGTTTGCAAGTAATATTGATACTTATAAAGAAAAATATTCTTTAATTTCTACAGCAGAAGTTTATAATGGCTGTGCAATAGCATGTACGGATGAATCTACTCCGAATGTGCGTGTTGCCGCTGCTCAGGCAGCAGACGAGCTGCTTTCCATTCAAGGAGTCAATGCATCTTTTGTACTGTTCAAAACAGGAAAAACAGTGAATATCTCTGCTCGTTCTCTTGGAGATATCAATGTTCAAATTATTATTGAAGCTATGGGCGGCGGAGGTCATTTGACTATGGCCGGTGCACAAAAAACAGGAATGACTATGGATGAGGTAAAGAAAGAGTTAATTCAGGTAATTCGCGATATATTGCCTTATGCAAGTAAATTTCCTGCATTAAACGGTAGTAAATCTTAAATGATACGGAGGGTTTTATATGAAAGTAGTACTGCTTGCAGATGTAAAAGGCAGTGGTAAAAAAGGGGAGTTGGTAAACGTTTCCGACGGATATGCCCGCAACTTTTTATTTCCTAAAAAATTGGCAAAAGAAGCAAACGCGCAAGCGTTAAATGAGCTGAAAAATGCGGAAGAGTCAAAAGCATTCAAAATAAAACAAGAGACAGAAGCAGCGCAAGCTTCCGCTGATAAAATTAACGGAAAAAGCGTATCTATTTTGGCAAAAGCGGGTCAAGGCGGAAAACTGTTTGGCTCCGTAACAGCAAAAGAGATTGCGGAAGCAATTAAGAAACAATACGGTGTTGATGTTGACAAACGCAAAATTGATACCAAAGGGGATATGAAAGCATTCGGTACATATGAATGCGAAGTAAAATTATATTCAGGTATTACAGCTACTGTAAAAGCTGTGGTAACGGAAAAAGAATAATACAATTCGATACCTGATGGCATTTTGTCATCAGGTTTTCCCCGTTATAAGGAATGGAACGATAAAAGAGGTGTATGTATGGCAGATGAAAACAGAACGATAAACGAACTCTCCGCAGGAGCCGGAATGCTGGGTTATAATAATGCATTGCCGTTTAGCCCTGAAGCGGAACAATCTGTTTTGGGAGCAATTCTGCTGGATTCCAGTTGTTTGGACCGTGTTGCTGAAATATTGCCAAGACCGGAGTATTTTCATCAAGTCAACAATAGCCTTATTTATGGTGCTATGCTTGAAATGTTTACATTGGGACAGCCGGTGGACTTCGTTACGGTTTTGGAAAAGCTCAAAGAATCAAAATCGTTTGATGAAGCCAGCGGAAAAGCATATTTAGTTCAGTTGGCACAGTTGGTTCCTTCTATTTCTAATGTAGAAACTTATGCTAAAATTGTAAGGGATAAATATGATATTCGCAGCTTGATTTTAACAGCCAGAGAGATTTTGGAAGATGCAGCCGACGGTTCTGCAGATGCATCTCAACTGTTAGATGCTGCGGAACAGAGAATCTTTGATATTCGTCGCGGAAAAAATATGCAAGGATTACAGAGAGTCAATGAATTGGTTATCCAGACATTTGACCGTTTGGACTTGTTAAACTCTCCCGAAAGTGATATGTTTAAGGGCGTACCGACAGGCATCAAGGAATTGGATGATACGATTACAGGACTGAACCGTTCTGATTTGATTTTGCTTGCGGCACGTCCGGGTATGGGTAAAACCAGCTTTGCACTGAATATTATGCGTCATGCTGCAGTTGTTGCAAAAAAACGTGTTGCGTTTTTTTCATTGGAAATGTCAAAAGAACAATTGGCATCTCGTTTGTTATCTACTGAAAGTATGGTAAGCAGCATTAAACTGCGGACAGGGAAGCTGGATGAAGGAGAATGGATGCGTTTGATTGAAGGAGGAGATATTCTCTCCAAAACGCAAATGTACTTTGACGACAGTTCCCAAATTACAGTTCCTGAAATGAAGGCAAAACTGCGTCGTTTAAAAGATGTTGACCTTGTGATTATTGACTATTTGCAGTTGATGTCAGGCAGCAGAAGAACGGATAACCGTGTACAGGAAATTTCAGAAATCACGAGAAATCTTAAAATCATGGCAAAAGAACTGATGGTTCCGGTTATCACGCTTTCACAGCTGTCTCGTGACAGTGAAAAACGTACCACCAATGCGCACAGACCGGTGTTATCTGACTTAAGAGATTCCGGCTCTATTGAGCAGGACGCAGATATTGTACTGTTTTTGTATCGTGACGATTATTACAGCGGCGACCAGGCGCCCGGCGAAGAAACAGATAAAAATCGCGGAGAATGTATTATTGCAAAGAACCGTCACGGCGAGACAAAAACAGTACCGCTTCATTGGCAAGGTGAATTCATGCGTTTTACTTCGCAGGAGGTTATTCGTCGTGAGCCGTTCTAATTCTGTGGAACCTATCGTTTTAAAAGTAAAGCAGACATTACAGCAATATCAAATGCTTGTCGATGCAAAGCCAATTGTTGTTGGTTTTTCCGGCGGTGCAGATTCTATGATGCTGCTGCATTTGCTGCATCAAATGCAATTGCCGGTTTTAGCTGCCCATGTACATCATGGTTTGCGAGGCGAAGAAGCGGACAGAGACGAAAAAGCGGCAGAATTGTTTTGCGAAAAGTTTAAGATACCTTTGGAAATCCTGCATACAGACGTCCAAAAACGGGCAAACCAATTAGGGATTGGTATAGAAGAATGCGGCAGAGAAGTACGCTATTCTTTTTTTCAGGAATTGGCAGGTTTAAAAGGCGGAAAAATTGCTACAGCGCATACGTTGTCAGATGTATGTGAAACTGTTTTGCTGCATATGACCAGAGGAACCGGTCTGAAAGGTTTATGCGGAATTCCTCCAATCCGAAATAATATTATTCGTCCTCTCATTGGAATTACGCGTCATGAGGTGGAACAATATTGCGGCTATTACCAATTGCCGTATGTAACAGACAGTACGAATTTTGAGAAACATTATACAAGGAATCGAATTCGTTTAGATGTGGTTCCTGTTTTAAAGCAAATCAATCCTTTGTGCGAGGAGGCAATCTTACATCTTACACAGCAATGCAAAGATGATATAGATTATTTGGAACAGCAAGCTGAAGATGCGCTGTCCAAAGCTGAAGTCAAGGATGGTTATTGTACGGATGTTTTTTTACAAATGCCCAAAGCAATTCGCTCAAGAGCAATTTTCTTGGCACTCAAAAAAGTAAAAGATATTACTCCATCCTATGTACAAATGGAGCAGATTCACAAAGCAATTGAAGCAAAACGTGGGTCTGTAACGGTAACAGGCATGATTCAATTTTGCGTAGAAGGAAATTTTATTTTTTTGCGTGTGGGAAAAATGGATAAATCTCAATGGGAGTTTTTAGCAAATTCGACTGAAATCGCATTAAAAGATGGCCGTATAATTCATTTAAATCATCAAATTGTAAATAATTATAAAAATGATATAAATTTTAAAAAAATGTTGTTTCATAATTCCGTTGATTATGGTACAATATCTGATAACGCAACTTTTCGAAATCGCAGAGAGGGCGATTATTTTCGTCCTGCAGGGCGAGGAGTTACGAAATCATTAAAAAAGCTGTTCAATGAAGCAAAAATTCCACCGTCTAAACGAGATGATATCGTCATTTTAGCAGACGGTGACCGTATCTTGTGGATAGAAGGGTTTGGTCCATCTGAATTTGGATGTATTACATCCAATACCAAAGAACTGGTTGCCATTGACATTGAGGGAGCAAACATTGAATCATCAAATTGAAAAAGTGCTGTTTTCCGAATCTGATATTGCATCTATGGTGCAAAAACTTGGTCAAGCAATCAGTCGCGACTACCAAAATAAGAATTTGGTTTTGGTGTCTTTAATGAAAGGCTCTTTGGTATTTACAGCTGACTTAATGAGAAAAATTACTGTCCCATGTCAATTGGAATGTATGACTGTCTCCAGTTATAAAGGGGCACAGACTTCAGGGAATATAACTGTTTTGCAAGATATTTCCGTATCATTGAAACATACTGATGTTTTAGTGGTAGAAGATATGTTGGATACCGGTTTGACCTTGCAATACATACTCGGGCATTTAAAACAGAAACATGCTAAGAGTGTGCGCATTTGTACTTTATTTGATAAACCCGAAGGGCGCAAAGTGTGTATCAAAGCTGATTATGTTGGTGCCCAGGTTCCCAATGCTTTTTTGGTTGGGTACGGTTTGGATTATAATGAGTATTACAGAAATTTCCCTTATGTGGGTATATTGTCTTCGGCGGTAATTGATAGAGACTGCCAACAAAATTCATCGCAATCTAAGGAGTGAACTTTATTTGGATAATAAGAAGACTTTAAGAAATCTTGCTATCTACTTGGGTATCCCGATTATTATCATTATCGTGGTAGCATCCATCTACGGAGGTCGCCCAAGATCTACTGAAACCTATTCTCAAATTCTAACTTATTTTGAAGACGGCAACGTAAAGAAATATACCATGGATTTGGGAAGCGGAGAAATGCAAATTACTTTGCGTGATGACACGACAAAGTCTTATACAGCACCAAGCGTATCATGGCTGTATGAGGATATTAAACCGTATGTGGATGCATATAACGCCCAACATCCGGATGATCAAATTGAATTTGATTTGAAGAGACCGGCCGAAACTTCTTGGATTATGAATTTCTTACCGACCATTCTGCTGTTTATAGGTATGATTGTGTTCTGGTGGTTCATCATGAAAAAGATGGGCGGCGGAATGGGAGCCGGCGGCGGCCAAATGAATTTTGGCAAAGCCAAAATAAAAAATATGAATGACGAGAAGCGCAAGACAACCTTCCAGGATGTTGCCGGCGCTGATGAGGAGAAAGAGGAACTGGAAGAAATTGTTCAGTTCCTGAAAGATCCGAAACGTTATAATGAGTTGGGCGCACGCATTCCAAAGGGCGTATTGTTGGTAGGTCCTCCAGGTACAGGTAAAACATTGCTGGCCAGAGCAGTTGCGGGAGAAGCGGGTGTACCGTTCTTCTCCATGTCAGGTTCTGACTTTGTTGAAATGTTTGTTGGTGTTGGTGCTTCCCGTGTTCGTGACTTGTTTGACCAAGCGAAAAAGAACAGCCCTTGTATTATTTTCATCGATGAAATTGATGCTGTGGGACGTCAGCGTGGCGCAGGTTTAGGTGGCGGTCATGATGAACGTGAGCAAACCTTGAACCAATTGCTTGTTGAAATGGATGGCTTTGGCGCCAATGAAGGCATTATTATGATTGCTGCTACCAACCGTCCTGACATTCTGGACCCTGCTTTGATGCGTCCGGGTCGTTTTGACAGGCAGGTTATGGTAGGCTATCCTGATGTAAAAGGCAGAGAAGCAATTTTGAAAGTTCATGCAAGAGGTAAGCCGCTTGCTCCAAATGTTGATTTGGCTACCATTGCAAAATCAACCGCAGGGTTTACAGGCGCTGACCTTGAGAACTTGCTGAATGAAGCTGCTTTGCTGGCTGCAAGAAAACATTTAAAAGCAATTACAATGGATGAAATAGAAGAAGCAACCATCAAAGTTGTTGTGGGTGCAGAGAAGAAGAGTCATGTTATGACAGACAAGGAAAAAACTTTAACTGCATACCACGAAGCGGGTCATGCTATTGCGGCATACAGCTGTAAGACACAAGACCCGGTTCATCAAATTTCTATCATTCCACGCGGTCGAGCAGGCGGATATACCATGCAGCTGCCAAGTGAGGATCGCTCTTATAAATCACGTTCCGAAATGCTGGAAAGTTTGGTTGTATTATTGGGCGGACGCGTAGCGGAAGCTTTGGTTTTGGGAGATATCTCAACAGGCGCTTCCAACGATATTGAGCGTGCAACACAAACGGTTCGCGCTATGATTACCAAATACGGTATGACAGATGAGCTTGGTCCAATCACATATGGTTCTGATAACAGCGAACCGTTCCTCGGAAGAGATATGGGCCATGTGCGTGATTACTCTGAAGAGACTGCTTCTGAAATTGATGCAGTATTGAGAAAGATGATTTCCAATGCATATCATCAAACAGAGCAAGTGCTAAAAGAGCATATGTCAAAGCTTCATGAAGTTGCAAAACAGTTGTTCCTAAATGAAAAAATGAGCGGCGAAGAATTTTATGCAATTATGGAAGGTCCTTCTCCTGCAGAAGTGCCTCAGGAAGCTGGTACAACAACAGAAAATTCCGTTTCTGAGAATACAGAAGAAAAAACGGAAGAATAATATAAGAGAGATGCATTTGCATCTCTTCTTTTTTTGAAATTTTAATTGAAATTTGCTTTCAACTATTCTTTGTGGTATTCTAGATACGCTTGACAATATGTGGTACATGTGATACATATTTTTATATGTATATCGTAATACCAATGAAATAGAGATTATAAATTTAAGGGGATTATGTTTGAATGAAAAAGCAAGCCGCATATGGAAATGAAAGTATTTCCTCCTTAAAAGGCGCAGACCGTGTTCGTAAACGTCCTGCTGTTATATTTGGTTCCGATGGTATAGAAGGCTGTGAGCATTCTATATTTGAGATTCTGTCCAACTCCATTGACGAGGCAAGAGAGGGATACGGCAGCCGTATTATTGTAACACGTTATGAAGACCAGTCTGTAGAGGTGGAGGACTTTGGACGTGGCATTCCTGTGGATTACAATACAAAAGAACAGCGTTTTAACTGGGAGCTTTTGTTTTGTGAACTATATGCAGGCGGAAAATATAACAATGATGCGGACGAAAGTTACGAGTATTCGCTTGGTTTAAATGGTTTGGGACTTTGTTCTACACAATATGCGTCGGAATATATGGATGTAGATATCCGCAGGGACGGTGTTCAATACCTGCTTCACTTTGAAAAAGGTGAAAATGTAGGAGGATTAAAAAAAGAATCTTACACAAAAAAGGATACAGGAACCCGTATTCGCTGGAAACCCGACTTGGAAGTCTTTACAGACATTCATGTACCGGTAGAATATTTCTTGGATATCATCAAACGCCAGGCGATTGTCAATGACGGCGTTACTTTTGTATTTCGCAATCAAGTAGGCAATCAGTTTGAAACGACAGAATTTTGTTATCAAAACGGTATTGTAGACCATGTAAAAGAAATTGCAGGGGAAGATGCGCTTACCTCCGTACAGTTTTGGCAAACGGAACGCAAAGTACGAGATAGGGATGACAAAGATGAATACCGTACCAAAATCAATGTAGCTTGTGCGTTTTCCAACAGAACAAAAGCGATTGAATATTACCATAATTCCAGCTGGCTGGAATATGGCGGTGCACCCGATAAAGCGGTTAGAAACGCATTTGTATATCAAATTGATGCATATCTCAAACAAACCTCCAAATATAATAAAAATGAAAGCAAGATTACCTTTGCCGATGTGGAAGATTGCTTGATTTTGGTGATTTCTTCTTTTTCCAATCGTACCAGTTATGAAAACCAAACGAAAAAAGCAATTACCAATAAAGGAATCCAAGAGGCTATGACAGAGATGCTGCGTCATAATCTTGAAATATACTTTTTGGAAAATCCTTTGGAAGCGGACAAAATTGCGGCACAGGTATTAATCAATAAACGCAGTCGTGAAGATGCGGAAAAGACACGTTTGAATCTAAAGAAAAAATTGACCAGCAATTTGGATATTACAAATCGTGTAGCAAAATTTGTAGACTGCCGAAGCAAAGATATCAACGAACGTGAAATTTTTATCGTAGAGGGAGACTCTGCTCTCGGCGCATGTAAACAGGCCAGAAATCCTGATTTTCAGGCTATTATGCCTATTAGGGGAAAGATTTTAAACTGTTTGAAAGCAGATTACGATAAAATATTCAAAAGCGATATTATTACAGATTTGATGAAAGTTTTGGGATGCGGCGTGGAGGTCAAAAGCAAAGCAAATAAGAACTTATCCACATTTGATTTATCTGCACTGCGTTGGAACAAAGTCATCTTATGCACCGATGCCGATGTGGACGGATTCCAAATTCGGACCTTGTTGCTTACTATGCTGTATCGTCTAACGCCTACTTTGATTGAGGAAGGTAAAGTATTTATCGCAGAATCACCGTTATTTGAAATAACAACAAAAGACCAGACATATTTTGCTTATACGGAAGCGGAAAAAGAGACTTTTTTAAAACAGATAGAGGGTCAAAAATGTACCATACAGCGCTCCAAAGGCCTTGGTGAAAATGAGCCGGATATGATGAGCTTTACTACCATGAATCCTGAAACCCGTCGTTTAATTCAGGTCATGCCGGAAGATGCTGCAAGAACTTCCGAAATGTTTGACCTGCTGTTGGGAGATAATTTATCAGGAAGAAAAACGTACATTGCCGAAAACGGATATTTGTATATTGATTCTGCAGACGTAAGCTGATGCAGATGATAGGATTGGAGTGAATACACAATGCCTCCAAGAAGGAGAAACACAGAATCTAAAAAGAAAACTACAAGCGTAAAAGGTGTCATTGAAGGTGCAGGCGAGGTAGTGGAACAACCCATTACCGATACTCTGGAAAAAAACTATATGCCCTATGCCATGAGTGTCATTATGTCCCGTGCCATTCCGGAAATCGATGGCTTTAAACCGTCTCACCGTAAATTGCTGTACACCATGTACAAAATGGGGCTGCTTGGTTCTGCAAGAACAAAATCAGCCAATATTGTGGGACAAACCATGAAGTTAAATCCTCATGGCGATTCTGCAATTTACGACACTATGGTGCGCTTAAGCCGCGGATATGAAGCGTTATTGCACCCCTATATTGACTCAAAGGGTAACTTTGGTAAATATTATTCCCGCGACATGGCTTGGGCAGCTTCCCGTTATACAGAAGCCAGATTGGATGATATTTGTCAAGAGTTGTTCCGTGACATAGATAAAGATACCGTTGATTTTGTAGATAACTATGATAATACGATGAAAGAGCCAACTTTACTTCCGGCCAGTTATCCTTCCGTATTGGTCAATGCAAATACGGGTATTGCCGTTGGTATGGCCAGCTCTATTTGTCCGTTTAATTTAGAGGAAGTTTGTCAAACTACCATTGCGTTCATGAAAGATGAAAATCATGATATTGCTTCTACATTGTTAGCGCCGGATTTTCCGGGCGGCGGACAAATTGTATATGATAAACAAGCCATTGATACCATTTATCAAACGGGACGCGGCGGTATCCGTGTTCGTTCCCGCTATTCCTACGATAAGTCTGCAAACTGTATTGATATTACACAAATTCCGCCTACCACGACCATTGAAGTCATTGTAGAAAAAGTAGTCGATTTGGTAAAACAAGGGAAATTAAAGGAAATTTCAGATATCAGGGATGAAACAGGTCTGGATGGCTTGAAAATTACCATTGATTTAAAACGTGGTGTAGACCCGGATAAATTGATGCAACGCCTATTTAAAATGACAACGCTGGAAGATACCTTTTCCTGTAACTTTAACGTCTTGGTAGCAGGAATGCCAAAGGTAATGGGTATCAGAGAACTTCTGGAGGAATGGGTGGCTTTCCGCGTTGAATGTGTACGCCGCAGAACACACTTTGACTTGAAGAAAAAACAGGACAAATTGCACTTGCTCAAAGGTTTGCAGGCAATTTTGCTTGATATTGATAAAGCTGTGAAAATTGTGCGTGAAACAGCGGAAGAGGCAAATGTTGTTCCGAATCTGATGTCAGGCTTTGGCATTGATGAAATTCAGGCAGAATATGTTGCCGAAATCAAACTGCGCCATTTAAACCGCGAATATATTTTAAAACGCACGGAAGAAATTGCACAGTTGGAAAAAGATATTGCTGCACTTCAGGATATTTTGGCAAGCAAAGCAAAGATAAAACAAATTATCGTGGCCGAATTAAAGGATGTTGCAAAGAAATATGCACAGCCGCGCCGCAGCATGCTGCTTTACGCCGATGAAATAGAAGAATCGGATGTAGAAGAAGCGGTACCGGATTATCCTGTACATTTATTCTTTACACAAGAAGGTTATTTCAAGAAGATTACGCCTCAGTCTCTGCGTATGAGCGGAGAGCAAAAGTTAAAAGAAGGCGATAAAATCACAGAGCAGATTGAAGCAACCAATAATACAGAATTATTATTCTTTACCAATCAAGCTACTGTTTATAAGACAAGAGCCAATGAGTTTTCAGATACGAAAGCCAGTGTTCTGGGAGATTATGTAGCTGCAAAACTGGGAATGGAAGAGGGCGAAGCGGCAATTTATATGGCTGCTACCAAAGCGTACGAAGGTTTCATGATATTCATTTTTGAGAACGGTAAAATTGCAAAAGTAGAAATGAATACGTATGCAACCAAAACCAATCGTAAAAAGCTTGTAGGCGCTTACAGTGATAAGTCCCCATTGTTTGCTATGTTTTATTGTAAACAGGAATGTGAAATTTTGCTTACTACCACAGAAGGCAGAATGCTGTTGGTAAACACTGCGGCCATTCAGTCTAAAACAACACGTTCCACACAAGGTGTGGCAGGCATTACATTAAAACGCGGCAAGATAGTTGCAAAAGCAGTGGTGTATGAAGATGGAATGCTTTCCAACCCTGCACGTTACAGAAAAAATATTCCTGCAATCGGTGCACTGCCTACTGCACAGGAATATGAAGGAGAACAGCTGACTTTGAAATAAAAAACCGTTTTTGCAGTGCCAATAGCAAAGCAAAAACGGCGGGCAAAAAACGGCAAACGCGTTTCTTCGTTTTTCTGCCTAGATGTAGCTTTTCCAAGATAAGAAACTTTATGCAAAAAATATTTTATAATATGTGGAAAGTATGTTGAAAAAATGTTTCACATGTGGTATGATAATTTAAGTTATTTGATCGAACAGATACTCGGAGGTACAAAATGGGAGCTTTAGAACTAGGCTTTGGCATAGTCCTTCTAGTTTTTGCCGTTGGTATTATCGCCTTGGTTCTTCTTCAGGAAGGTCAGCAGCAGAATGAAAATAGAGTTGGCGGAGGTTCTTCTTCCGACACATTTTTATCTAAAAATAAAGGCCGTACCATTGATGCATTTTTATCTAGATGGACAACAATAATTGCACTTGGCTTTTTTGCATTTGTAATTGTAATTAATGCAATTATTTTCTTTACTACAGGAAGTTCCGGCCAATAATGCATGTGAAAACCCTCGTTTGGCATCGTGCTAAGCGAGGTTTTTTATTGTTAAATTTTTAAATCCATATTCTATTGTATAAATGAGTAAAAATAGGTTAACGTTAAATGATAAAGGCAGGGAAAAATATGACGATAGACGATATGAAGACCAGAATTTTAACTACGTTGCAAAAAGAACGCGGTCCGCTGCCATATGTGCAGCTACAGGAAAAAGCGCGTTTACAGCAGGAAAATGACTTTGCAAAAGCAATGGCAGAGCTGAAATATGAAGATAAAATTTCAGTAGATGACAAACAAATGGTTTCCCTTGTGTTTGGGGATATCCGTGCGCGTGTATCTTCTTTATCAAAAGGGTTCGCGTTTGTCAGACCCGAAGAAGGATTCGGAGATATCTTTGTCCACGGCAGTAATTTGAAAAATGCCATGCTTAATGATATTGTTATTTTAACCAATATTACCGAGTCTGACCGCGGCCGCAGCGGAGAAGTAAAAGAAATTGTGGAGCAAGGCAGCCGCTATACCACAGGTACACTGGTTTATAATGAAGGTTATTGGGAATTCGCAGCAGATATTCCGATTCGCTATAATCTGCAAGTCAACCGCAATACGCTCAACGGCGCACAGATTGGCGATAAAGTATATGTGCATATTACACGTAATCCAAAAAACAATAAATTAGTTGCCAATATTGTAAAAGTATTCGGAAAAGCAAGCAGTGCCAAAGTATGCGCAGATGCCATTGTAGAACAAAATGGCATCCGTATGGCTTTTCCGGAGGAAGTATTGGAGGAAGCCAGACAAATTGCTGCCCGCGGAGTGACACAGGAAGACATGCAAGGCAGAATTGATTTGCGTGATGAAGCCATCTTTACCATAGACAGCGCCAGTGCAAAAGATTTGGATGATGCCATCTCCTGTAAAAAAACGGAACATGGCTTTGAACTTGGCGTTCACATTGCGGACGTTTCTCATTATGTCAAAGAAGGTAGTGCAATGGATAAAGAGGCACAACTAAGAGGAACATCCGTGTATTTTGCAGATAGAGTGATTCCAATGCTGCCACCGGAAATATCAAACGGGGTATGCTCTTTAACACCGGACAGTGATAAACTGGCTTTTTCTGCTATCATACAAGTAGATATGGACGGTGCCATTACGGGCTATCGTTTTGAAAAAACTGTGATAAGAACCAAAGTACGCGGTATTTACAGTGAAGTAAACGAAATTTTTAAAGGAACCGCAACACAGGATTTGCTGGATAAATATAAACCTGTGATGAAAGGCCTTATGACAGCCAGGGAAATGGCGTCTATCACAAAAGAACGTTCCAGAAGAAACGGAACCATGGAACTGGAAAGTAACGAACCGAAATTTATCTTAAATGAAGACGGTATTTGTATTGATGTACAGCCTAGACAAACAGGTGAATCGGAACAGATGATTGAACAGTTGATGGTTACTGCAAACCAAGCGGCAGCAAAATTGGCAGAAAAAGAGCATCTTCCGTTTGTGTATCGTGTTCATGAGAATCCGAAATCACTAAAAATTGAAACGTTAATCGAACTTGTTTCTTCTTTGGGGCTGGATTTCTCAGGTATCAAAAAGGAGAATCCATCCACTGCGGAGTTTGCGGCAATTTTAGACCAAGCGGTAGGTACGCCTGCTCAAAAAATTGTTTCTTATCAAATTCTGCGTACCATGGAAAAGGCCAGATATGCCACTGACCCACTTGGTCATTTTGGTTTGGCTTTGGCAGATTACTGCCATTATACTTCTCCGATTCGACGCTATCCCGATACAGCAATTCACCGTATTTTAACGGCATTTGTCAATAAAAAGGGCAGAAATTATATTAATGAGCATTATGCAACTTATGCGCAGGATAGTGCAACCAATTCCTCTGAGGCAGAAGTAAAAGCCTTGGTAGCAGAGCGCAGTGCGGAAGATTGCTATATGGCAGAGTATATGACACAGCATATTGGAGAACAATTTGACGGTATTATCAGCGGAGTTACCAACCGTGGATTATTTGTACAGTTAACCAACAGCGTAGAAGGTTTTGTACCGATAGATACCTTTGTGGATTCCGAATTTGAATTTGACGGTATGATGACGCAGATAGACCGTTTGACAGGTGATAAACTGACCATAGGAATGCCAATACGCATTCAGGTTGTTGCAGCGGATGTATCTTCAGGCAGAATCGATTTTATGCCGGCATCCGAGGTCGGTAAGATGATAAAAGAAAATAAATAAAAGAGAGCGTAAGCCGTGATATGCGGCCTGCGCTCTTTTTTTATAAGTCTACTTTTTCAAACTGTTTGGCTGCAATGATATTCGTAAGAATCATAGAAATCGCATAGCATATGATGCCGCCTGCCAAAACCGGAAGCTGTAACAGCAAATCAAAAGAAATGGTACTGTTTAGCCAATCTGTTCCGGGCAGATGAGGAAGCACTTCCACAGCAATCATACAAATAACGGCCGGTATGATTCCAAATATAAATGCTTTACCCGTTTTGTAAGCAGTTTTAAAAAATTCTGTGAGAAATATAAAATGAAAGATGGCATATATCATAAGTCCAAATCCGTAGTAAGCGATGTTTGGATTGAGTCCTACCACATTGCTTTGTGGGAGATAAATAGCATGTAAAATTGTAAAAGGAATCGAAAATAACAATTGACTAAGTTGTGTAACCGCAAATAAAAAACACTTTGAAGTGACAATTTTCCTTTTTTCTATGGGTAACAATGCCATGTAATAAATATCATTGGTTTCTCTTCCGTACATCATGGTAATAAATGGAGCCAAACAGCCAAAAAAGAATACGAGACTATACGGATAAGAGGGAACGATTACCAAAGCGCCCAGCAATACAAACATATAGAGTGTAGGATGTGCGGCAAGACGTAAATCTTTATAAAGACATTGCATCATGGTAAGACTGCCTTTCTGTACGTATCATAATTTGCTCCAGAGAGAGCGCTTCTGTTTCATCGGGTTTCTTTAAGTGCTCAAATGATTGCAGAAATGTTGCTTTATCTGCGCAGGCCAAAACAGTACCGTTTTTGATATAACAGATATCATCAGCACATTTATCCAGGTCCGTTGTAATATGGGTGGAATATAAAATACTGCGTTTGCCGTCTTTTACAATGCTTTGAAACAATTCCAGCAAATCAGCTCTGGATACAGGGTCCAACCCGCTGGTCGGCTCGTCCAGAATCAGCAATTTTGCGTGGTGAGAAAGCGCCAATGCAATAGAATATTTTACCTTCATTCCCGAAGATAATTGTTTAACACGCTTGGAAGAGTCTATTTCAAACATATCCAACAGCTTTTCATATTGGGTTTGATCCCAATTATCATAAAATTGTTTGGTTACTGCAGTAATCTCAGAAATTTTCTTCATTTGATAAAAATCGGTTCCGCCCAGTACCACACCCAATTCTTGTTTACAAACAGATTCATGTTCTTTGATATCTTTGCCAAACAATTCTATTTTTCCACTATTCGGGCACACTAAATTCAGTATACTTTTTATTACGGTACTTTTACCTGCTCCATTTTTTCCAATCAATCCCATAATTCTGCCTTGTGCCAGAGAAAACGAGATGTTTTGTACCGAAAATTTAGGATAATGCTTTGACAGATTTTCAACTGTGCAGATATTCATGTCAATCCTCTTCTTCCGCTATTGGTTTTATTTTATTTAAAAATTGAGACATTACGGAAAAAGTCCATTTGCTTGGTACCAAAGCAATGCCTCCTGACTCCGGAGATTCGTCTGCCAAAACAATGAATGTGTCTCCGCTTTTTAAGTCGAATAGCTCACGTGCCTTTTTGGGCAGCACTATTTGACCACGTTCTCCTAATGTTGCAGTACCAAAAATATGTTTGCCTTTTGGAGGAATCGGCATCTTTTTTTCTGCTTCATTGTAATGGAGTAAATCATCCAATGTAACATCATATAATTTAGCAAGGGCATCGCAATGAATGATATCAGGGACAGATTCTCCGGTTTCCCTTAGTTAAAAATATCAATCCGATTTTTAATCAATTTTTCCGATAAAGCGATAGTATATCTCGATTTCTTGTGTCCTTTCGCCATTATCATCTATTTCCGGCGCATGGATTAGGATTTTCTCAATCATGGTATTGAGCAGTGTAGCGGTCAGTTCCTTAGGTACTGCATTTTCTTTGATGAGTTCCACCCATTTCTCTGCGCCTATCATTTCTTGTTCCATTTTTCGTATTTCTTCACTTAGGCTTGCTGTCTGTTTTTCCAGTTCTATCTGCTCCTGCTGATATTTACTGGATAACATGACGAAATTACGCTCTGTTATCTTTCCGCTGGCTCTGTCCTCGTACATTTTCAGGAACAAGCGGTCAACTTCCTTTTGTCGGCTCTCTGCCTTTTTCAGTGCCGTTTCTGCTTTTTTCTTTGTCTGCAATCTCTGTGCGTTTCCAGCTTTCTGTATCTTTTTCAAGACCATTTCCTCGTCCTGCTGTACGGCTCTCGCCCAGAATTGAAGTCTTTCCAGTACCGCTTGATACAACACGTCATAGCGGATATAATGCATAGAACAGTAGCCTTTTCCAAACTGTCCGTAAAAACTGCAAGCGTAATAGCTGTAAGGCGTTTTGTTGGCGGTATTCGTCCCAAACCTCATAGACCAGCCACAGTCAGCGCATTTGACAAGTCCGGCGAATATCTGTGTTTCCTTGTTCTTTCTCTGTCGGCGTCTGGACTTGATAAGCTCCTGTACACGGAAAAACACGTCCTTGTCAATGATCGCTTCGTGGGTATTCTCCACTCTGAACCATTCACTTTCCGGTTTGCGGACTTTCTTCTTGTTCTTGAAAGAAATAGTAGACTGTTTGTTATGCACGCTGTTTCCTATGTAGACTTCGTTTTTCAGTATCGTCTTGACCTGTGCTATTGTCCATGTGTAACGCTTGCTCTCCGGCGCATTTGCAAAGATATGTGCGAATGTTCCGTATCTCTGGTAGTTTATCCAAGAGGGAGTGGGTACTTTTTCTTCAATCAGCGTCTTTGTGATTTTCGCCCCGCCGTTGCCCTGATAGGCAAGTGAAAATATCTTCTCCACAATCCACCTTGTTTCATCATCTGGGATAATCTTCCCTTTGATTTCCGGGTGCTTCTTGTAGCCAATCGGAGCATATGCCCCATAGTGTGCGCCCTCTGCAAATTTTGTCTTAAAGGCGGATTTTACTTTACGGCTGGTATCTCGTGCCACCCACTCATTGATGATGTTCTTAAACGGTGCAATTTCGCTCTCGCCTTTTTCACTGTCCACGCCGTCGTCAACCGCTATGTAGCGGACATTATGGCTGGGGAAGTACAGTTCCGTGTACTGCCCCGTCATAATGTAATTTCTGCCAAGACGGGAGAGGTCTTTTGTAACTACACAGTTGATTTTTCCGGCTTCAATATCTGCAATCATGCGCTGAAAATCCGGTCTGTCAAAGTTTGTTCCCGACCACCCGTCATCTATGTACTCGTCAATAACGTTCAAATGGTGTTCTCTGGCATAGGAGCGGAGCATACTTCTCTGTGTCGTGATACTGGAGCTTTCCCCCTGTAATTCATCATCACGGCTCAGCCTAAGATAAAGTGCAGTATTGTAAATCTGTTGTTTCATTGTCAGTTATCCTCCTCTATAACCAACCCATGTTTACAATACCTGCTTGCAGATAAAGTATAACACGGGCATTTTTCCTCATTCAATATATTTTTCATCTCTGCCCCTTTTTCTCACGCTGTTGTCTGCTTTGCTTTTTCCAGAAGAACATCTGTCCACAGTTCGTCAATCGTTTTCCCTTGCTCTGAAAAATGTTCTTTTATGATAATTCGTGTCTTTCCATAAGCCAGACGCTTCTTGACTGTCGCATTTCCCGTATCTTCTTTTTCTGTCATTTTATCAATAACACATCACCTCTTTTCGTTTTGGACTGTTGAAGCAGTCAGACGGCGATTGTCAACGCCCACAGGACTTGCACCTCTGCATGGTTCTCATGTAGCCGTACCCATTGCGTGCGACGTTTCTAGCGTTCAGGCTGTGGCTGTACGGGAGTATCATTATCAGACAACACAGGTCATGGCTAAGAGAAGTGACAAACTCTCTTTTATGGACGCTGGCAGGGTATCGCTCGCTTTGCCGGAAAAAGGTCATGGCGTACCAGCCCGTTACGGCTCGCTGGCTGTCTAACGTATCTGACTGCTGTATTCACTTGTCAAAGAACAGTTGAAAGAAGAAAACCTCTTTACGCTTAACACTCGCTATGCAGAGGGAAGATTGATACCCAAAATTGAAAACAATCTTTTCTTTTTCCGCTATTAGTACGAATGACAGATAAGATACAGGCAATCCTCGACCGGATTTCCTCTTTCCGCTCCATATAGGGAATGGAAAGTGTCTTTTGCTTCCAGATTTCAGAAGTTTTTTCTTTTCGTACCATACAGGGGCAGAAGTGGTGTTCTGCCAAGTAAAAGCGAAAAAATCTTTCTTCACTTAACAGCTACCCAGCGACTGCGGTTACTGCCAACTTTCAAACATTTTCCTCTCTCTATCATCAATACAAATGAGAGATATATTTCTGGCAATTTCTAATGAATTTTCTTCTTTTCACTTCCTATCGGTACAGCAACTATCCGTCTGCTAACCTCATAATCGTTAATTTTCTTCTTTCACCTCATATCTGTACGGAATAAGCGGTTTTGTTGCGTGAAATCAAAAAATACCGTCATTTTCTGATGAAACGGCGGTATCTATCCTGTCCTCTGGCTTTGATTTTTCCAGTAGTAACAAATGTTTATGTTTTTCCTTTAGTACCGTATTATCCAGCATATCACGGAGTATGGTGGTATTATTCTGTTTGTCCAGTTCTTCCACCATTTTCAGTGTCGGAGCGACTTGTCTGTGTAGCCAATTCAACGCCTTTTGCAGAGTGAACGGCTCTGGCTGTGTAGTCAGCCTTATTTTTTCCCTATGCTCCCCAATGAACCACGCCCAGTCAGCATTTAATTTCCACTTGCTCTTAGGCTTGCCGTTCTCACGGTCAACAAAGCGGACATAATGATTGATGATAGAAAAGGCGGTGCGCTCCACATCATAATAGGTCAGCATATCCGCAACGGCATGATAGGCTCGTTCATTCTTCAGACGTATCTCGAAACGGTTCTTGATTTCTGTCGTTTCCATGTCTGTACCGTTCTTGTGGTACTGTTCATGGTCTTTTTCATATAGACAGAAATACAGTTCGCTTTTTGTAGACCCGATATAGAGGGTATTTCCTGTGCTCTCTGGAATATCATCACCATTTTTCTGTGTGCCTTTGTAGCCTTTCTCCCCACGGAAACGGGAAACAGCTTCGCCACGTTCCCATTTTTCAATCAGTTTTGGTATATTTAAGATACCCACACGGTCATTGACCGCAAGGTCAAGACGCTTCACCACACCGCCGGCAGTCAGACAGTCCAGCATAAAATCATACCAGCTTCGCTCCTGCGCCAGCAGATAGCTTTCCATTTGACGACAGCCTTTTCCTTTCATTTCCATAAGAACACCCAACACTTCATTGTGGGAAACCATGACCTGAATATCACCCAAGAGATAACTTTCCTCATAGCCGTATTTCCCATAGTCCTCATGGAGAAAATATTTCTCTTTAAGGTGCATAACACTCTGTATTACTGTCAATGCGTCCGTAGTAGGGAAACGCACTCTGAAATAATCAATGAGCAGGAACAGCGGTTCTTCTGGATTGAAGCGTTCTATCTGTTTCTTTAGTTCCTCTTTTAAGGCTTCTGTGAGCTGTGTCTTGCCGTTTTCAATGCGGTTATAGTATTCACGGCTGATACTGCAGGCAACCGCCAGCCTTGACTGTGATACGCCATAGCGTTCACGCTTTTCTTTCAGTTCCTGTATAAAATCATTATTCATAAATCACTCGTCCTTTCGTTTCGTTGCATGAAAAAAGGACAGTCAATATGAAATCAACTGTCCTCAGATATGCAGTATTCCATTTATATGGTAAAGCAGGCGCATTTTAAATCACACTTTGGAAATGCTGTTACAGCGCATAAACAAAGGATTTTTACGCCTTGCGGAATATAGTTTCCAGTTACTTGTGCCCCCCTTGTTAGATAACGGGGGCTTTATGGCTCGCTAACGCTCGCCTCACCGTCAGAGTGAACCAGCCGTTTGCCAGCAAAGCTGGCATGGCTTGATGTCTTACGACCGCCACCACGTCTGGATCACTCCGGCGGTGTAGCCTTTTATAAAACTATTTTATCTTGATTTCAAACTTCAAGATTGCCTTTAGCATGGCGGTGTGAATATCTCCTTTCCATTCTTCGTCTACCCTCATGCTGACCTTTCCACTATCGTGATAAAACGGACGCAGACAGAGCTTTGATATATAACCGTCATAAAAATCTAGAATTTCTTGAATTGCCGTTTTATCACCATTGGACGCTCTGCAAATCAGTTCAAAAGACGGATAACCATAATCTTTTGCCGTTGCTCAGCTCCTTTCTTTCATAAGTTTTTCCAGTTTTCTCAAACCACAATTTCGTGTATATCCTACCGCAGAACGGGATATATGATACAACTCGGATATTTCTCTATCGCTCATATCTCTGAAATAGTAGAGAAGAATAAACGCTCTCTGCCTTTCTGATAATCCACTTAAGGCTGTACTGATTTTTTCATCAGTAACACGGAAAATAAAATGCTGTACACGAAATACCGTCATATTGCAAGAATAGGTATCAAGTGTACCTTGCTCATACAATGGTGATGTGCTTATTTCAGAAAACAAAATTTCATGTTTTGAATATCTGGCTAGCTGTTTCCGTTTCTGTTTCAATGTACCTTTTATTGTTCTCATCATCAAAGCATTGAATTGTAATCTAACCACCTTTTTGAAAGAGGATGACGTCATAGTATTACCAACTCTCTGAAAATAATTTACTATTTTTATCGAATGGATTTGTTAAAGAAATTCATCAAATAAGCTCAACTGAATATTTTTATTTTTTTCTTCAAATTTACTTAAATATTCAAAGATAATTTTGTTATCATGTACTATCCCGTTATCTTCACATAATTGATGAAAAAGTTTCATCAATGGTTCATTATTTGGACTGTTTATCTGATACTGCATACCATAAGTTTGTACATATTTATCTTTCAAATACGGAAATAATCTGTCTAACTGACTATAAAAATATTCTCTATTTCCCTCACGAAGCGTTAGTCCCATTCCAAAGCAGATAACACCATAAACTTTTGCTTCAATACAATAATTTAAAATCCCTTTAATATTTTCTTCCGTATCATTGATAAAAGGAAGAATAGGGCAAAGCCAGACAACTGTGGGAATACCAGCATCATGTAGTTTTTTTAGAGCTTCAACTCTTTCTTTTGTTGTGCTGACATTTGGTTCAATTTTTTTGCATAAATCCTCATCATAAGTCGTTAATGTCATTTGTACTATACATTTTGTTTTGCCATTGATAGCCTTTAATAAATCTAAATCCTTTAATACACGATTAGATTTTGTTATCAGAGTAAAACCAAAACCGTACTTATATGCTAACGCTAATGCTTTTCTGACACTACTAAATTCATCTTCAAGAAGGATATAAGGGTCTGTCATAGAACCCGTACTCAGCATACATTTTAATCGTTTCCTTTTTAAAGCATTTTCTAAAAGGACAATAGCATTTTCTTTGACTTCAACATCTTCAAAAGCATGTTCCATGTGGTAACATTTGCTTCTTGAGTCACAATATATACAGCCGTGAGTACAACCTCGATATAGGTTCATTCCATTTGATGAAGATAAAATCCCTTTCACCTTTTTTAAGTGCATAAACTATACCTTTATAATTGAAATTTCTTTTTCAAAAAAGTTTCATTCAAAAGATGATTAGTCACAAAATCACCGTTATAAAATACCGCCCAATTATTGAAAATGCAAGGAACATTTTTAGCTTTTTCTAAAGTATCTACAGCAATTAGATTTAATGGTATATTATTTTTATTACAGTATTCCTGTACTTGTTCAATGCACTTAGGAATATATGGACACTGTAATCCATAATAGATTGTCAGCTCCTTTTGGTCTATTGTCATTTTTTTTGCGTTTTCAGAAAAACAAGGCTTATTCCCATCAAAAGACAATGATAATAACTCATAATCATTCCCAGCCGTATCTGCCACTTCAAAACCATATTTCAGAAAAAACTTCTTATCAGATAAAAAAGGCTTTTTCTTTTTTGAGCTGAGAACGCATACACCTGATTTCCCAGTTTCCTTTGCGTCATGAATACAATATTCAAGTAAAGATTTTGCATATCCTTTTCCCTTAAAAGAGCCAGATACCCAAAGGCAGTAAATATACAGATAGTTTTCTCCAGAAACAGGAACCCATGCTGTTTCTATCGGAGCATATTCAATAAATACTTTTCCTTTTTTATCAAGTTTACGGAAAACATGACCTTCTTCAATTCGTTCCTTAAGCCATTGTTTTTTTACTGATACTCCAACTTGATGTTTTTTATCCGAAATTGCACAACATATATGTTCTGTGTCCAGATTATCCAGCGTTAAGTTCATAAATGTTTCATTCATAAATAGTTCACCCCTTAATACTTTTTCATCTGTATTATATCACAATAACCTTGACAACATATGTCATGGTTTATTTTGTTCGCATATTTTTTTTGCTTCATTGTAGACAATTTTTTTTAAATACTTTGGTTCTATGATACAAACCTTTGAACCAAAAGAAAGCAGATAACCAATCAGCCATTCATCTATAGGCATTGTAGCGGAAATTATAAAATCACCATTATCGTCTTGATTGATTTCATCAACTTCAAATTCATCATAAATCCGATAAGCCATTTCTTGAGGAAAACGCAGTATAACATTTTCACAATTTGCTTTCATTTCCTTTTTTTCTTCCTGTGGAAAATCCATAGGATTAAAAATTTTTTCCATATTCCTTGCTTGTATAATACGTGTCAATTTAAAGATACGGAAATCGGACTTATTCATACAAAAGGCTTTTATATACCAGCTTTTCGCTTTATACACCATTTTGAGTGGACAGATAACTCTTTCAATCACTTCTCCACGAGTATTCACATAAACAATACAAAGCATTTTGCGTGATATGATTGCTTCCTTTACCTTTTGAAACATAGCATTATCTTGCGATTTATTCCCCCAGCGTGAAAAATCAACCTCAAGCCAGTTTTCACTTTTTGTATTAAAAATCGCTGATAGTTTTGACAATGTATCACTGTTATGATTATCCACAATAGATACACTTTTTAATGCCGTTATTATATCTTCTTTTTCTTTATCAGATAAAAGCAACCTATCTAAAACAAAACTATCTGCTATCTGTATGCCACCGTTTCTTCCCGTTGTCACATATATAGGCACACCCGCACTACTAATAATATCAATATCCCTATAAATTGTTCTTACTGATACTTCTAATTTTTCTGCCAACTCTGGAGCGGTAGATTTTCCGTTTTCCATTAAATGATAAATAATTCTAAATAATCTACTCTCTTTCATATAGGCACTCACTCCCTTGTTTCTCATGTTATCATATAAACATGACATTTATATGTCAAGATTTACGGTAATTTTAGAGGCTTATTGTATTTCTAAATCCAATAAGCCTCTATTCATAGGTTTGTTTTTTCCTAATTTGAATATCAATAGTTTAGCAAGCAGGTATTTCATGGATTGTTTCTAATATCC
>OHAS01000722.1_pt1 | contig 27570 bp, 18 predicted proteins | sample 1577131 | NCBI WGS metagenome assembly OHAS01 (sample SAMEA3541566, study PRJEB24748) | human gut metagenome | biome: human gut; feature: human-associated habitat; material: faeces | place: China | collected 2012 | reverse complement strand
GCCAGAGCTTCTTTAGAGGCTTATTTTAAAGAACTGTCGGAAGGCAGGGTTACGGCTGAACGATTGAAGTATATCGAAACTGAATTAAAAAAGATCGATACACAACAGCGTGGTATGGGCAAGCTTGGTTCAGCTTTTAAAGACCAGTGGACACAAGCAGTTGATTCGTTTAAAACATGGTTGTCTGCAAGTTCCGCTGTTATGTTGGCAGTTTCTAAAACAAAAGAAACTATCACAGAACTTAAAGAGATAGATACTATCTTGACTGAAATCAGCAAAACAAATGATAAATTATCTAAGTCTGATTTAAAGAATATTGGAAACGACGCATTTGAAACAGCTTCAAAATACGGTAAAAAAGCAACTGATTACTTGTCGGGAGTCCAAGAAGCATCTCGTGCAGGTTATCAAAATGCCGAAGAAATAGCCGAATTGTCTACGGCTGCGCAAGGTGCTGGTGATATGAATGCCGACCTTGCAAATTCATATATTATTGCAACAGACAAGGCTTATGATATGAAAGGTAGTGTTCAAGAGTTAAAAAAGACTTTGGACGGTGCAAACGAAATCACTAACCATAATGCCGTAAATATGACTGAACTTGCAGAAGGTATGAAAGTTGTAGGTTCGCAAGCCGCATCTTCGCAAATCAGTATAGATGAAACAACGGCAGCATTAGGTACACTTATTGCAGTAACTCAACAAGGTGGTTCTCAAATGGGTAACGCATTTAAAGGTATCTTGATGAATCTTAGACAAGTTACTGGCGAAGTGGACGGAGAAGAAATTGATCAAGAGTCCTTGACAAAATACGAAAAAGCTTGTGAAGCACTTGGCGTCTCTTTAAGCGAAGTCAAAGACGGTGCGGTTTCATTAAAAGAGCCAATGCAAATTCTTAAAGAATTGTCGGCTGAATATACAAAACTTGATAAAGATGATGCCAAGAGAGCAAATTTGTTAAGTGCTATTGGTGGAAAGTACAGAGCTAACGCTTTGAATGCAATTCTTGAGAATTGGTCAACATATGAGAATATGTTACAGCAATATGCCGATGGTGACGGCTCAATGGCTGAAGAGGCAGGCTTTTGCCTCGTTATATAGAAATATGTAACAAAAACACATTTAATTGCAGGTAGTGCGTAAAGCCTTGCACCACAATAACAGAGAAATCATGTTATGACGGGACGAAAGTAGAAACAACGCAAGGATGACATATGGTCAAAAGCCTAAGTGTCAAGTTTGCCAATTTTGTATAAATTGGTAATCGCTGTTCATGCAACGAAGTGCCCTAACGTATTCCGTAGACCATATGGTACTTGAGTCGAGGGTAAACGCTCACAGACTATTCCCATGTAGGGACTTAGAAATACTGTATAAATATAGTTATAAAATAAAGGTGGAAATCCTGAATATCTAAGTCAATAGAAGTAGGACGTAAATCGCAAATTGACGTTGGTTAAATACCTTTAAACGAAAAGGTGTGACTGCTACTCAAATTTATTAATGAGTGTGGTTAAGAAATAGTCGAATCTCTTATCGAAAGATAAGGAAGTTGTTGATTTTTAAAGGATGATAAAATGAAAAAATTTGATAAAGAATATAGTACACAATATACAAAAGAGATGAAATACTTACGGTCAAAAGGTATTAATTACTCTTTCGTAAAAAATATTCAAGGAGTAACAACATATAAGTATAAAAAGACACCTGGGTTATTTTTAACTTTGGTGTCTTTTTATATGGAGGATAAGTAAAACGATTAATAATAGGTGATAAAATGAGTATAAAAATAACTATTGATGATGTAAGATCAAGATTTGATAAATTTAACTGTGAACTTGTTACTAGTATTTATTTAGGTTGGAATGGTGAATATGAATTTATATGTAACAAACATAGAGATAAGGGAGTCCAAAAGGTAAAACTTAGGAATTTAAATAGAGGTTTATGTTGCCATTATTGTTCTATGGAGCACAATGCAGAGAAAAGAAAAGTCCCTGATGATGAACTAAAAAAGATAACTGAAAATGCAGGGTTTGAATTTGTTAATTCAGAATTGATAGATGGAACTAGATATATTGGATACAGGTGTAAAAAACATTTAGATAAAGGGAAACAACTTACGTCTGTTTATACTATGAGAAACAGTAAAGGGAAATGCCCTTATTGTTTACATCGAAAAAGGACGACCGATGATTTCAAAAATGAATTATTTACTATAAATCCAAACATTGAAATTCTCGGTGAATTTACTAAAGTTGAAGACCACATCAAATGTCGTTGCAAAGTATGCGGGAATACTTGGAATGGTATATTTAGAAATTTATTAAATGGAGCATCTTGTCCTCAATGTGCCAGAGAAAATTATATTCCACCAAATAAGCATACGCAAAAGTGGTTTGATGATAAGATGAAAATGCTTCATCCCAATATCCAAGCTTTAACACCTTTTGTTTCTATGAAATCACAAATTTTGTGTAAGTGCAAAATTGACGAAAATGAATGGGCTACTAGTCCTGATTCTCTTTTAAACGGTCAATGTGGCTGCCCTATTTGTGCAAACAAATTAATGGGTTTACACCGTAGAAAATCAAATGATGAATTTATAGAACAACTAAAAAAGATAAATCCAAATATTATCCCCTTGGAAGATTATAAAACTGATCATGAGAAAATATTATGTAAATGTTCAATTCATAATTATAAGTGGTATGTTGCCCCTAACAAAATATTACGCAAATATACTGGATGTCCAAAATGTGCATCTTATCACAACGAAAATATTATTTCGAATATTTTAGATAAATGGGGATATGAATATGTTATGCAAAAACGCTTTCCCGACTGTAAGGACACTAATACTTTGCCGTTTGATTTTTATATTCCCAAGTATAATATTGTTATAGAATATGATGGCGAACATCATTATATGCCTATATTCCCGTCAAAATATACTCATGGACAAAATATAAATAGACTAACATATATACAAAAACATGATAAAATTAAAAATGACTATTGTAAAAGTAAAAATATGTATTTAATAAGAATTCCTTATTGGGAAAGGGATAATATTGAATATATATTATTTGATGAATTGGTAAAAGCAAATGCTATTGAAAAGGTAAGTTAAAAAAAATAATCAACAACTAATCGGATGTTGCGAATCTGATTGAATATTAATGAAATAAAACAGCCAATAGCTTAGAAGGTAGCCTTAATAAACTTTCAAATACTTGGACAGATACTGTACAAAATGTACTTGATTCAGATACACTTAATTCAGGAGTTAAAGTTTTAAATACAGTTTTAGACCTTATAAATAAAATAACAGATAAACTTGGATTGTTTGGTACTGCTGGTTTAACAATCGGTACAATCTTAGGAGTAAAAAATGTCGGTAGAGCGAATCATATTAGTGAGCTCTCATTGTTTTGAATATGCCGACAGCATATATAATTCTATCGGATACGATAGTTTAGAATATGCTAAATCGTGAAATACACGATGATAAACGCCCGATAACGTCTGAAGGACTTGTATGTCATAAACATGCAACTGGGAAGCACGTCAACCTCACGCTACTCTCCTATTTTGGTAACAAATTAGGCTATAGTGATAATGTGTGAATTCGTGTGGTCAGGTCGGAAGTCTCCTTTATATAAGGAGAAACCGCCACAGTAGTAACATGGGCGAGATTTGGTATATGAAACGCTGCCAATGAGAATAGGTACTCGGCACTATCATAGAAACGTAGCTATGAAATTATGAGTTAGTAACTTATCTACTACTTCTACGTTGTGGAGTTCTTTTGCATTAGGACTATGATAAGAAATGCAAACTTTTCATCTGACAAGATGAATATAATAATAAAAAATAGTATTGACAATATAACTAAATGTGATATAATATTTATAGAAATAAAAAATGTGGAAACCAAAGACGGTTGCCACAACTGATAATGTTTACACTTATTTGAGATTATTTAATCTCAATTATAGTGAGCCAATCTGTTGCAGCAGACGGCTCACTTTTTCTTTATAATCGCTATTATGTCTTTTATAATTTGATAAATCAAACTTAAAATACCACAAATAGCAGCTATATTTACTAAAGTAATATGTATCAGCCTCCTTTCAAGAAAATTTCTCGACAAGAGCTTATACATAGCCTCCATTCCGCTCAGGCGAGATGAAAGGCAACCGTCATAAACCGTCATACCGTCTACAAAGATGGAGAAAACTCAACTGTATGACGGCATGATTTCCACAACATTATTATATCAAATTCAACATTAACTGTCAATATATTCTTGTTTGAGCGTATTTTCGGATACGTTCTTTTTGTATGTAACAAAATTACAATAACAATTTTACAACTTATTTACAATTAATTATGATGTATTGCTATATAATGCCATATGTTATATAATTGTGGAGAAAAATTATTATGAAAAAGAGGATGAATACAATGTACGAATTAACAGAACAAAAGAAGAATGATATATCTGTCTACGGTGTTAAATATGGGGATTTACAGATAGATGATATATCTACCGACAAGGGTAGGGTTAAAAAATTTGTTGATGATATAAATAAGTATCAACTCTCCCCTATTCACCTGGGTGATGTTGTTGTGGATTTTGTGGAGAGTGTGTAAATTTGACTATTCAAAGATAATGTGATATAATGGAGGAAAATGTAATTGGAGAGACTAAAGATGAAATTATTACAATATCGTCAAGAAAATGAAGTTCAATCTGAAGTAGAAGCTCTCGCCGCAGTTATTTCTCCTATTTTAAAAGGAATTTTGCTCTCTTTGAATCGAGAAATAGTTACTGATGAGGGCGGATATGATAAAATATCATTGTGGAAATTAGCTCGTTTATACCGTAGCGGTGATGGAGATTGTGGTATTTGTTTCGAATATGCAGTACATGACGCAATCATAAATAATAATCCCGACGTATTAGATAGAATAGATACTGCATTGACTAAACATTGTAAAATTAAGAATGGAGATCTGTCTTCTATTTTATTTGGTGCGGAGAAATCAGGAGCATTACAGCTTATAGATAGTGTTGAAGAACATTTAACTGATGATTCACAATTATTAACTGGACATAAAGGACAACCAATAAAATTAAAGAGACACATCCAAGGAGTAATTAATGCTTTTAGGAAGCCATCTATGAGAGAAAAGTTACCAAATAGCATCAATGGTCTTTGGAAAGCTGATTTATTTGTTGGTAAATCCGAGCCAGATAAATGGGTAGGAACAACAGTAAAAATTAATCCTCGTCATTTGGAGGCAGCAAGAGGATTAAGACTTGCAATTGTGCCGGCAAGACAAGGTAAGTCCGATAAGATTTATGTTAATGACATGAAAAATCTTGTTATATGTCCTGTTCCTTATGATGAATCATTCATGGAGATTTTTTATCAAGGTTGGTTAATTGTAAAATATTTTTTAAATTGCGATGCCGATATTCCTCCAGAGAATTTATTGCCACATGGTGTAGATAGATATATGTGTAAGTTCTTGAATGAGAGAAAGAAATATACTGTGATGGAAGTAATCAAGGCTTTAGATATAATTAGACAGCCACATTTGTTGACAAGTGATGAAAAAGAAGTTGAGATTTCTCTTTCCCATCAAGATAACATACAATTAAATAGTATATTAGCTCCTATATCAATAAAATGATTTTGGGTAAAAGCTAAATAAATATGATATACTTTCATTGTAGATAAGAACGGTGTAACTGTCGCTTATTTACGTTTCTTATGTATAGAACGGTGTAACTGTCGCTATATGTAAGTCATGAAATGGAGGTAGAGATGATTGGTGTAACCATGATTCTCACAATAACAAACGGCAAAGGTCACGGTTAATACCGTGGCTTTTGTTATTTTGTGTTTGAAAATATTCTTTGAAATTGGCATATTTTGTTGAAATATATATACTTTCTTGATATAATACAATAAAGTAAAATTATCAAGGATGGTTGGGCTAATATGAAGAAAAAGAGTGTTATGAGGATATTGTTGTTGTATTTAATGTTTTATGTGATTTTAAGTGCAATATTTGTTGTCATTTATAGTATTAATGCCGATGATGACATACCATTAAAAGAATTGATTATGTTTTCATTTGCAAAAAGCGTAAATTGCTCATTAGATTCCCCTATTGCAATTTCTAATAATATAATTATGATAATTCAAAGTATAATCAGTCAACTAGGTGTTGCAGTTTTAACGGCATATTTACTATGTAGCATATTTAATGTTGACGGAGATAAAGTGCAGTTATTGGACACTATGCTTATTAGAGATCGTGGCATGAACGGCATATCTCCATGTGTAACGGTTCTTAATAAAAATAAAGATTGCATATATAATATTAAATGTACTATGCGTATTTTGAAATTTGATAAATCCATTACTAAACATCAAGGACATCCATTGTATAGAACAAAGTTATTAAATGAAATAGAATTAAATGCTATAGAAATTGAAAATTATTATCGTTTCTCATTTTCAATAGATAGTCTTCCAACAGAAATATGGACAGATATTGTAGATTTTCAAAATAATAGCAAGGATAATATAGCTGTTAATTATCCTTGGAAAATATCAGTAGTAATTACCGGCGTTTTAAATAATTATGGTGGAAACTTTTTAATAAAAAGAAATTACACAATTAATGATATTTCAATAGCTAAAGGCACTGAAGCAATTAATTCCATTAAGTATGTAAATGGACAATTTGTAAAAACAAAATGTAATTGGAACAATGCTGAAATTATACAAGAATACGAGTATTCAGAAAAGCTTAGAATAATTCAAGAAATTAAGAATTACATAAGTAAAAGTCACAAATAATTAAGTTCTCCGGCAATTAATGGCTTATTTTTGTAGAATGACATTTGTTAAAGATAATAATGATACAAAAGACTTACCTCTTAATGAGATAAGTCTTTTTTGATGTATAAAATTTACAACCACAATTATTACACTATATAATTTAAATTTGTAGGAGTAATTTTGTTTTAAATATTTTATATATAAACATTTTTGATATGTACTTGTATTTATTGCCGAAATTTGCTATAATATATAAAAATAGCAAAGGTGGTTTCTTAATGCGTATATATAATTGGTTAAATAAAAACAAAGACAGTGAAAACATACTAATACAACTATTGAGATTAATATATACAGTAGAAATATCTACTCCTGTTCATGTTATACTGTCTTCTATTATAGGAATTTTTATTCCCCTTTTAATTTCAAAGCATCTTGCATTGTCTATTATCTTACTTATTATATTTGTTCTCGGAAATATTCTTCATTTTGTTTCTGAAGGCTTTCATACAAAAAATTTTGAGGAACGAAAATTCGCAAAAAATATACTCGCCGATCAAAGTTCATTGATTAATTCTATGGGTATAATTATAAACACAGACCCCCATTGGAAAAATATAATTTTCAAAGAAATGTGCGATGCTGTATGTTCGAAAATTCATGAAGAATTTAAAGAAGTATATAAATGTGATGTTAGAGTTTCTGTAGAATATGTGTTTGAAAAAAATACTGATAATAGTATTGATACATATCGAAAAATGGCAGGTCGTTATAGCAACGAACGTGTAAAACCGAAAAAAGCAACAACTTTATCAAGCAGAGAAAAATATTTTTCTTATAAAATATTCCACAATAATTTGGGTGGTTTACATGTTTTGAATGAAGAAGATTTTTCCAATCCTGATATATGGTATGCAACTGAACATAATATAAAAATCTATCATTATTTAGGGATAGCTAATTCTTTCAATGATAAAGATGTTGTTTTCATTTTGCAAATAGATTGTTTGCAGAACTTTAATTTTGGCAACAATAATTCTGACAAAGATATAAAAAGTTTTGTTGATGCATATATAAAACCATATGCAAATATTATTAGTGTTGCATATTTATTAGGAAGAAATAAAAACGGAAAGGTTGGAGAAGTTTGATGAAAAAACCTAAACATAGAAGAAATAAAAAGAAAAGTATTATAAATTCCATATATCCCACAGAAAAACCATACAAAAACACAAAAGAACTATTAGATTTAGCAGAAAGGACTAATCATGTAGAGATAGTCACGCCTGAGCAAAGAAATTTTTATATTAAGAAAAAAAATGACTCAAAATAAGAGTCATTTTTTAATGCTTAAAATCGTTATCATCTCTACTTTCAAAAAGGAGTTGTTATTATGTTTAATTTATCTCCAGACGAATTAAACTTTGTATTATCATATTTTAAGAAACGCAATCATAAAATAGATTTTTTTGCACCTTCATTTAGAAGACTTTATTATATTAACTTTGGTAAAGAAGGTGGCGATATCATGCTTTGCTTTATGGATTGTGAATTAAAATATCCATTCGATGAACAAAAAGCATATAATTTGTTCAAACAGATATTGATAGAGAACCGGTGATACTACATTAATTTAATGACCATGTATCATACAACTCCCACATTTAGGACAGTAATATCCGTTGGACTGTTTTATTGTTTCGTTTATAAGGTCATCAAAATTCTTCTCTATACGATTCCTTGGGATTAAAATGTCATCTGCACTTGATTTACTTCTATGTAAATAAAAATTTGAATACCTCTTTTTTAAACTAATTGTGAAGTTCTTCTTATCAATGACTTGTGAAAATTCGTCCCAATAACGTAGTACGGCTATTTCACTATCTTTGAGGTTTTTCATTGCACATAACAAATAAATAAACGCAGGAATTTTTTCTTTGTGACATTCTTTGAGAAATTCTTTGTCTTTATCTGAAAAATTATATACCCAACTACGAGAACCAACTTCTTTTTCAAATGCATGTTTGAAGAATATTATGCATTCTTGTTTTACGGTGTTTGTTTGAATGCGATATTTATTTCTCGACTCCTCACTCGGTTGAAGTAAAACTAATGATGTATCTGGATTGTATTCTATAATAGCAGATAAAATTGCTCCATAATAAAAATGTTGTTGTTTTAAACTTGGCATATAGATTTTCCTTTGTATCGAGTATTTGATTTATCTTTCGTTCGCATTTTCTACTTGCCCGGTTTCCACTTATAGCCGCATTTTTGACATACATTTCGTGGACTGCCTGAACCTATAAATCCCGTGAGTAGACTATATCCCCTATTCGTTGTTGCAACTGAATATGAACCGCATTTAGGGCAACGGACGGTATTTGGGTGTTGTTGCGAACCATACTTGCTATCAAGACGTTCTCTGGCTAAGCGTTCGGCACGTTCTTGTTCAAATTGTGTAGGATCGTAGGTGTTATTAGGTTTTATGCCTGAAGCTTTTTGTTCTTCGTAGGCTATTTCGTATAATGCTTGCAGTTCTTCATCATCAATAGTTTGAAGCTCAGCTTTATGAATACAATTAGGACAATATTTTTCATTGTCGTTCATGACAATATAATCACATCTTGGGCAAACTTTCATTTATCTCCACTTCTTTCCTTGTTTATTGATATAATAATTATACACCAAATTGGAAAATCCGTCAATCTTTAATAATTAATTTTTGTGTCTCCACAACACAAAATAATAAATAGTGTGATATTCAAACCTATAAATGACGGTCTTTCAAATTGGTTAAGTTCTATATTGTCAATAAACAAAGGGTTAAGTGATACAGCTAAATTTAGCAAATTATCTTTATCAAGTTTTGATACTCTTGCTGAAAAAATTGATACATACAACTCAACCATTGTTGGAAAGGAAAAAGCCAAGGAAAATTGGAGAAAAAAAAATACTGATTATACATTTACTGCCTACACACAACAACTTCCGACCAATGAAAGAGCAACAAGAGAGGGTTATGACCAATTTATAAGCCAATATTCAACGGGTCTAACAGGCGTAGCAAATACAATGGCTCAATATAATAAATTAGCTGAAAAAGGAATTGCAACTCAAAATGAATACGCCAAAGCTATTGCAACAACCAATCCAAAGCTCGGAAGTTATTTAACTAATCTGAATGGTGCAAAAGCTGGCATGAGTGGCTACGCAATGCAACTTGCAGGAGCAACACTTAAAACAGTCGGATTGCAAGCTGCAACTATGGCGTTAGATGCCGCTTTAAGTATGGGAATCAGTTTAGCTATTGGCGGTTTGATTTCTGGCATTGATTACTTGGTTCATCGTAATGAAAAATTGATAGAATCAGCTAATGAAGTTACAAATACTTATAGAGACCAAGCAAAAACATTAAGTGAAGGAATAATTTCATTGCAAGAACAAAAGAACGATTTTGACTCTTTGGCAAAAGGTGTTGATGAATATGGAAACAATGTCTCATTAACAACTGACCAATATAAGCAATATCAATCAATTGTTTCAGAGATATTAGGGTACTCCCCTGAACTTATTGCGGGATATGATGAAGAAGGTAACGCAATAGCCAAAAAGAATGGTTTGATAGAAGAATCTATCAGATTGATGAAAGAAGAACGTAAACAAAAATTAAATGAAATTACAACCGCATCAAATACTAAGACTATATATAAAGGTGTAAAATCAGAATATAATAATAGTCAAGGTGATTTAACTAATGAATCGTTTGATGTCCCAGTCCAAAGTGAGTTACATTCCCCTCTCAACAACTACGGAAAGGGGCCAGATAGTTTTTCTAATATATATACAATTCAGCATTTTAATTCAATTATAAAAGATATAACTGGCGAAGATTTTCTTGATGGCGAAAAACTAACTGATTATTTAAAACGAAATGAAGAAATCATAAAAAAGAATTATGACGAAATAAGTCGTCAAATGAAACAAGACGTCTATACTGCAAATGGAACAATATTTGGACTAAGCAAAGATGACACACAGACTTTCGTCAATTGGCTACAAGAAGTTTATAACTCTATTGATGAGGTAGAGAAACAGTCTCATGGAATGGATGAACAGTTTAATTTGTTTGCGCAAAAATCTGACGCATATGAAAAATTAACTAATGAGCAAAAAAATTTTATCACAAATTATATAAAAGAAACTGGTAAAATTACTGATGCCGAGGGAAAACTGTTAAGTGATGATGAACTACTTAAAAAGGCAAACAATTATAAAGCATTTGTAGATGAATTAGATAAAAGGGCTGATGTTAAAGAGGCTATTACAAGTTTTTATACTGCTCCCAAAGATGATGAATCTATCCCAGATTACATAACAAACATAAAAGAAGCATTTAGCATAATTCAAGATTTTGCAAAAGAAAACGGAATTGAAATCCCTTTAGATTTTACAAAGAATTATGACGATTTACAAAATCAATATGTTAATGTTATTCAATCATTAAATGAAAAATTTAATAATTCCCCAACGATAGAAGATGCAATTGCTAATTTGAACGATGAGTATCAAAAAATTAGTGATTGGGGTTTAGACGATTATGCAGACGATATAAAAAATGGTACAATCCAGTCGAAGTTTGCCAATATTGATATGGACAAACGAACCATTATTACATGGTCTGATGAATTGAAAGAAACCTACAAAGACGAATTGGCTTCTTGGGAGTACGATCCCGAAATTGGGAGCATTGATACAGTCTTTGGAGGAAATGACCGTTTTGGAGAAGATCTAAATGGTACGGGTTGGGAAATTGCATTTACTCCTATTCTTCCAGACGGTACATTTTTAAGTAGAGATACAGTAAATGATTATATTAATTCTATTTTAGCGGATGCCTATTCTGACGATGGGACGGTCACTGAAGAAGAGTTAAGTGCCATTGATGCTGAAGGACGTCAAATTGGAGATACTTTTGTTCAAGGAATTTTTGGTGCAATAGACGATAACACAAATGAAGATGATAATTGGGCTAATGTTGTTGGTCGCCTTATGCACTTTTCTGGCAAATATGGAGCGGTTAATCTTGCAAATGAGGAGATTGAAAGAGCAAAAAATAGCGATCCTGATTTTGATTGGGAAGCTTGGTTTAAAGAAAATTCAATCAACACCAAAGAAGAACTTGATGCTTGGCAAAAGGTTACCGCTGGTATTAATGATGCTACTAAAGCAAGAAAAGCATACTTGGATTATATGAATCAACAAAAACTTGATACAAAATCCTTAAAAGAACTCAATGACTCACTCGACAAAATCCAATCAGCATATCAAACAGTATCAACAGCCATTGAAGAATACAATGAGAATGGATATTTATCAGTAGATACATTTCAAAGCTTAATGGAATTAGAGCCTGAATACTTAAATCTGTTGATGGACGAAAACGGTACACTTGCACTTACTTCTGAAAACTTATATAAGCTTACAGAAGCAAGAATAAATGACCTTGCGGCAAAACAAGCGTCAACATTAGTAGACAGTGTAACAAAATTAGGTAGTGAAGCCGAGCAACTTGACTACTTAACTCAATCTACAAAGGAAGCAACCGAAAGTACATGGGGTTTGGTATATGCAAAGATAGCAGAGGCTCAAGCAGCAGGTACGATCAGTGATGATGTTGCCGGACGTTTGAAGTCACGAGTAGACGCATATCAAACTTGGGCTAAAAACACAATAGACGGAATTAACAAAGGCAGTTTAGGCAAATCTTCAAACAGTTCTAAGTCTGAAAAAGATAAGGCAAAAGCATTAAAGGACTACAATGATAAGCTTAAAGATATTAACGAAAAACTTGAAGAACTTGATAAAGCAGAGCATTTATCAAACTTAAAATACAGTATTGAAACAATCACACAAGACCTTGATACATTTGAGAAATCACTTGATAGATTATCTTCAAAGCTTGACTTGACATTTGAAAAAGATTACAGTGCAAAGTTAAGTATTATTGGGCAACAATTCTTAGGAGCTTCACGTTACGGCGGTGAAATGCGTGTTGAACTTGAGAGGTTGTTGGCTATTGAGCCACAAACGGCAGATGAAGCAGAAGAACTTGCTTCAAGACTTGAAAGCTTATCTGACAGTTTCTTTGAAAATGAAAAGAATATCATTGAGTATAGAAATTCATTGTTTGAAACAGCAACAGATTATTTGGGCGAATCTGCAAGTGCTACTGTTGAACAAGTAAACAATGCTAAGAGTATTTTGGATAATACCTTTAATGTTATTAAGAATGGTTCATTGTCGGGTGATGGTTTCTGGTCGGCTACTCTCCTACCGTCTATCTCAAAAGACAAGGTTACTAAGCAGAGAGCAGAAAACAATAAGCTTATCAAGGAAGAAAAACGCTATCAAAACGCTATTGCTAAAATCCGTAAAAAAGCAACAGATATGTCGTATGCGGAAGAAAAAGAGGAACGTGAAAAGCAACGTCAAGAATATCAAGAAGAACTTCAAGAAGCTTATGAGGACTATCAAGATAAGATTAATGACGTTATAGGTAAAAATATTGAGGTTTCAGACAGCGTTAAGAATATTGGCGATGAGTATATGAATACTGCCGATAAGGCGGAAAATGCTGCTCAGAGAATGTCAGACGCAGTCGATAATATTAATTGGCAACAACGGTCATATGCGAATAAGTCATATAATTATGAAGAAGATGGGGTTGACATCGGTGCTCCGACAAGTGCACAATATCAATATGCCTATGGCGATTCAAAATCAACGGTAGTCATAACGAAAAAAGCACAAGGCGGTACAACATCACAAGGACTTACAATCACTGGTGACGGTACGGGAGCATATGCAGGACAAGAAGCGTATATAGGACAAGACGGCAAACTTCATCTATTCAATAATGAAGCACAACTATCTGAACTGCCTCCGAATACTCGCATTGTCAATGCAAAAGACTTGCAGAATATCATTAAATATACTGGTATGAAGTATTTCTATCAGCCTATTGAAAATATTCAATCTGCAACGGTTGACAAGTTTGCACAAGGTAATACAAATGTTTCATTCTCACCTATTCCATATAACACATTATCTACTCAAGCATTGTATTCAGATATTAATGTACAAGCAATGGTTGAAGAGACTATTGCGGAAATCAACAATGAGTTTAATGCTTTAAAAGGCAATATAAAATTTAGTGCGGTACAAACTGCATTCAAGAACAGTCTGACTGATAAGAAGATGTACAAAGACTTATCAAACACTATTGTTAATATGACATCGCAGTCGCTTGACAAAGCTGATAAGAGTACACTTGCAGATTCGGTTGTTGGACTTATTTTGCAAAATTCAGCTTGGAATGATTTACCGAATGAATTGCAGAATAAATTGTCTGAATTGAATGTAAATGCAGATAATTGGACTGATTGGATAAAAGACTCAAATAATTCACTTCAAGCATTTAACCTAATGCAAGATGGTGGAATGAGTAGTTGGGACTTGCTTGATAGCAACGTAACTTCTCTGTTGCAACAAGCAGGTATTAATGGTAAAGACGCTTGGGATAAATTTGTACAAGATGATCCACTACAAGCATTGACTTTGTTATCATCTTCTTGGAATAGTATGAATGATACTATTGGGCAATATATGACAGATGCTCAAACCATTGCTGCCAATGGTGCAAGGGCTATTCAGTCACTACAAATAATTGCACCGTCTATATCGGAACAATCTTGGAACGCATTGCAAGTATTGATTGCCAATAAGATACAAGAAGTAATCTCATTAATGAATGAAGTATTTGGTGAAAATACAGTTGATATGAACTTTGCTATCAATGTAGGCGGAAGTTTACAAGGAAATGCACAGACTAATCCGCAAGGCGAAAGTGCGGTAGTCGATTCTGCTCGTAAGTATCTTGGAACACCTTATGTTTGGGGCGGTACTTCTCCGTCTGGTTTTGATTGTAGCGGATTTGTACAGTATGTATTGGCACAGAACGGTAAGTCAATACCGAGAACTTCTCAAGAACAATTTGCGTCAGGTCAAGCCGTTGATAAAAGTCAACTTCAAGCGGGTGACTTGGTATTTTATGATTGGAGTGGAGGAATAGAAGCAACCCATGTAGGAATATATGAAGGCAATGGTAAGATGATTCACGCACCACATTCGGGTGATGTTGTCAAGGAAGTTGACTTTAATTCTTACGGTCAAAATGTTTATCTTGGTGCAAGACGTTATTATAAAGGTACTGAGGGTGCATTGCCTGGGCTTGCTAAACTCGGTGATGAAGCAGAAGTAAGAGGATTAAACTATCCTACACCTGAAATTCTTATCAGACAAAAGACAGGTAAAGCATATCTTACTGGTTTAGATGGCACACAGATTGTTAATCTTGACAGAGGTGATACTGTTATCCCTTATGCCGATACAAAGCGAATTTTAAACGGCAATGTACGTCATGCTTATGCCAAAGGTACACCGAATGCCAAAGATGCTATATCAAGAATTTTAGGTATAGACAGAGTTAAGAATAGAGTTAATAACGGCTCTACAAGAAGTAATAATTCGGGTATAACAAATAATACAGTTCAACAATCGTGGGACACAAATGATTTCGGACAAGGTGTAGGTAAGTCACATTCATATACCGCTTTTGACGAAAATGGATATTTGGGTTCATCGCTTGGATATTGGGACACAAGTTCAAGTGCTTGGAAACTATTTAAGAAGTTGTTGGATAGCGGTGATTTATCAACCGATGAAAATGGTATCTATACATATAAAGGTGCTCGTCTTGTAGCAATGACATCTACTTTTGGTAAGCCTGGAGATGTTATGAGATACACTCAAGATGACGGTAGTGTATTTTACGGTATCATAATGGACGAGAAGTCGCAAGCATATACTTGGTACGATAATAACCCCGCCAACAAGTGGGGTCATAACAACGGACAAGATATGGTTGAATTTGAAGTTAAGAAATCAGCTATTGCTCCTGCTTATAAATCTAACGGTGGTACTCCTCCATATGGCAACTTAAATCATGCCATTACTTTGATTGAGAATTTAGGCTCGTTAGAAGGCTTTGATTTTTCTGATATGCCTTCTGTTGGCGGAACTTCTGTATTAACTCAAAAAATGCAAGAGTTTATGTCTAAACTTCAACAAGTTTATGGTACATTTAAGACTAATACTCATACATCGGCTACTAAAGTTGGCAATGTAAAGTCTTTAGGCGACAAAAAGCAAAGTAGTTATAGTTTTGATGTGCCGTTTACACAAAAAGAAAAAGGTGGTATTGTTCCTGCCGGTACAATCGCACAAGTGAACGAATATAATGCAGAAGCAACTATTGATAAAAAAGGCAATCTTGTTCCGTTGGGTGACGGTACTCCACAAGTATTTGTTTCTGATAAACCATTCCCTGTTATTAATGCTGCTGACTATGCTAAGATTAAGAAGTATGGCGGTGATAAAAAACCAGTACAGTTCTTAAAGAATGGTAATACATCAGTCAGTGTTAATGCCGATAATACAGACGAAGAAAAGGAACAAACTGCCGAAGAACGTAAAGCAGAAGAAAATACATCAAAGATAAATCAAACACTCAAGAACATTGAGGGTAAATTAGACAGTGGTGTATTGTCTGATGATATTAAAAAGCTTGACTTGCCAACACTTGAAGCCTTAGATAAGCTGACTGACAGTTGGGGCGATGATGATACAATCACTTCTGATATTCTTATGCAGTTTAAGGATTATGCGAAAGACTTCTTCGATTATGAGAAATGGGCGGAAGATGATTTATCTAATATATTGAATTCTTATAGTGAAGATTTCTATGAAAAATACTATGCTGAAAAGGATAAGTATGATTCTTGGCAATCTGACTTTAAAGAACGTTTTAAGAAATGGGTAGAGCACCCGACTGACGGCAACTATATGAGTGACTACTTTAAGTTTGCTGATGAGGCTTCAAAGAAAGCAACTGAATCTCTTATCACTCAACAAACACTTGTTGCTGATAATATGAAAGATGCTCTTGATGAACTAAAAGATAAATCAGAAGTTCTAAAAAAGCTTATTCAAGACGCACCTACGGCTGAATTAGCTCAAAAAGCAAGAGATGAACTTAAAGACATCAATGAGAATATAGACGAGATTGAGTCAAATTATGCCGATACTATGGAGCAAATTACTGAACGTAAACTTCAAGACATCAGTAACAGAGATTCTAAATATACTCGTGAAACCGGTATGTTGCAGTATGATAGAAATATTCTTCAAGACCAATACAATAGGTCAACCGATGATGAAGAAAAAGTCAAACTTGCAAAAGAAATTACCGAGAGTATGAAAAAGGAACGTGATATTGAACAAGAACGTGTAGACGCTGCCCATAAGGCTAATCAAGAAATATACGAAAATGCTACGGGACAACGAAAAACAGTCTTAGAAAATGTTAAGATGAGTGAGCTATATAATGCGGACGGTAGCTTTAATGATGCGGCATATAATGAAACTGTTGAGTTATTGGAGGGTATTGGTGGAAGTGACTTAGTTCAGGTCTTTAAGCAACTTGCTTCTGAAATGCAGAAAAATTCTCAAGTATATCTTGAAGGTACTGAAAACATTCGTAACTTAAATAATGAAATTCAAGACCAAGAGCAAGAAGAAGCAAATCAAAAGATTGAGTTAGAAACCAGTCGTTATGAAAAGCTTAATAAAATCTTAGACGTTCGTTTGAATAAAGAGAAAGCTCTTACTTCTGCATTACAAGAACAGTATTCATTCCAGCAATCATTGAGAGATGCTGCTTTGGATTATCAAAGTGAACTTATTGCAAATAAAAATCTTTCTCAGTGGTTAGATGATGATACAAGGGCATTGCTCTTTAATGAGAATGACTACTCAGATATGATGAATACTATCAATGGCTTGAATAATGAAATGGCAAGAGCCTATAAGAAGTATAAATCTGACATCAGTACATTAGGTGAAGAAGATTACTATCAAGAACAACAAATTACAAATGCTTATAATCGCCGTATTGAACAGTTAAAAGAGCAATTAGAAGTTGCCAAACAGAATCTTGAAGTCACAAAGAAAAATGCTGAATTCCAAAACACTTTAAAAGAACGTGATACTCGTATTCTTGTCGGCGACAGATGGGTTAATGTTGCTGACCCTGAAAAACTGTATAATACTCAATTAGAAGCGACTAAGGCACAAATGTCACTTGATAATATTATGCAAGACAATGCAGAAAATCAAAATGTGCGTGATATGGAGGCACAAAGTGATATAACTCAAAAGATGATTTCAGCGAATGATAAATACATTGAAGTGTTGAACGGACTAAGTGACGATGAAAAGAAACGTCATGCTGAAACATTGGAGTCTACTGAAGCTCTTATTGCGTCAAATATTATGCTTGGCGGTAGTAATATCGGTTGGGCGAATGAATATTCAACTTCTGATGAATCATTCAACGGACAAGTTGCTGGACTTAATAATGTAGAAATAGGCAGACAGTTCTACTATAATAAGGACTATGACTTAAACCAAAGTAGCCTTGATGACCTTTTGAAAGATGGTGTTATATCTGAAGAAATTCACAAAGTCTTTAGTAAGATAAATGAAACACATCGCAACAACAAGCTGACGGCAGACCCTGTTAACAGCAAGTATGCTCCTCAAACTTTTGAACATGGTGGACTTGAATCGACTTCGCCTATGGGTGCAAACGGTGATGCAAAAGTCCAAATGAAACAGACTGAGCAGATTACTGATTATGCTGCTGAGTTAGAAAAATACTATGAATTAGCAAAGAAACAGAATGGTTATTTGTCAGCTGAAGACCGTGCAAAAGCTCAAAGACTTGAACTTGCAAGAAATCTAAAGATTTATAGCAGTGGTTTAGATTACGAACAAACAAGTGATTTTGGGGCACAGATTTTTACAAATGATTTTTCACAAGATTACAGTGATATTGAAAACTTCTGTAAAGAGAATGGTGGATTGACTGAACAAGAAGCTATATTCTTTGACAGTTGGCATGCATCTCATGAAGAATATATTGCTTTGGCTGATATGTTGTTATCTACCGGCCAAGACAATACAAAACTTCTTTCCGCATTGAATGAACAGTTAGGTATTAAATTGTCTGAAATGATAACAAATAAGATTGAAGAATATAATGCTAATTTGCCGTCTGTTGGTTCTATTGCTACTGCCCATTATGCAACTGGAACAAAGTCAGCTAAAGGTGGTCTTGCGATTACTGATGAGGATGGTTACGAGGCTAAGTTAAGAAAGTTGTCTGTCGGTCGTTATTCTATGCTTAATGCTGGCGATATGGTCTTTGATAATGAAGCGACTGATGTATTGTGGGAATTTGCAAAGAATCCTCAAAACTTTATTGACCAAGTTTCTATCTTTAAGCAATCTCCTCAACAAATGCCTACAACTAACAATTCAACGTCAACTACCGAAAGCATTACGTTTACGGGCGATATAAATGTGACTGACCCTGTTCCGGACGCAAATGCTTTTGTAGATTCTTTGACAGACAAAGTTAAATCACAATATCCAATTATAAAGAACACAAAAATATAAGTTATAAGTTAGATGGTTGCTCCCTTTTGGGAGTGACTGTCTTTTTTATTTGCAAAAATTTAAGGAGGTGAAACATTTGCTTAGAAAACCAGCATTGCAATATCCACATGCAGAGGTTGTAAATCCAAATGAGAAAGTTGATTTTCAATGTGAATTACAATCAAGCGGAAAGATTGCAAAAGCACGATTAATGATAGATGACAACAATTATGAATATTACTTTGATAATTTTGATATACAAAATTTGCAAGAAAATAATTATAGTTCGTTGGTTACATACCCTATTAAGAATAACATTCCAACATATAAGATATACAAATCGGACAGCAATAGAACAAGTGATAAAACCACGTTTTCATTCGCTGCCGGTGAAATGTATACTTGGAAGATGAGAATATATGAGGACGATACCAAGTCTAATTATGTGCCGTCTTCTTGGATTGGTAAAGGTACTGTTATGGAAACGTATCAATATGATTCTAATAGTCATGCTCCCATAGGAATTAGCACCAGTGAAATAATCGGCAACAAAATTATTCGTATCAACCCACATATACAAATGTATTTTAAAGATAGTATGGGGATTGGAACTGCTTTATACGAAAAATTTTGGACAAGATATGATGATAACACTCGATATTATATTAAAGTTGGAAACAAATTTACTGAAATCAAAAATTATTATTATTTCTTACCAAAGCACGACAAAGGTGTAGGTTATGCCGGAGGAAAGGTAACTCACGTTAATAAAGATAGTGATTTAGATTCATATGGCGATCCAAAATTTGGTTATGCACTTATAGACGAAAAATTCAATGTTTCTGTCGGTGATACCTATACCATATACTGTAATTACATAGATACAGACCAATATTATTTCGACACAAACACACCTCCTAAGATTAATTTATATGAAAACTTTACAAGTGTAAATGGTGAAAATGTGACAAGAGAGATAAATTTATCTGAAAATACGCAACTTACTCCCTTATCATTATCATACAGTAATTTTCGTATTACTGGCGAATATTCACAAGCAGAAGGTGTAACAGTAAGTCATTATAGTTTTCTTTTAGAGGAACGTGAAACTGAAACAAAGTATTCAACTGTTGCTTATTCAAATAATATATATTCTACAATTATAAATTGGCAGTATGATAGATTTATAAGTGGTAATGAGTATAGATTGACATTATCTTTAACAGATAGTGTTGGTTTTACGTCTGAAAAAGTTATTTATCTTTCGACAGAATATAACTCTATTTCCTACCCTACCAACTTAAAGATTGAACCGTATAGGAAACATAATTCATTAATTGTAGATTTCAGTGAATTGCATTCAATTACCGAAACAGAAAAAATCAAGGACGGACATCGGTTTATTGCTTATAACGAAAACACTGATAAAGTTGATACTACTTTGGAGATTCCTAATAATTCGTGTCACGTTGACAAGGGAAACTATCTTGTTTATGATTTGATTGACGGTGAAAAAGATTTGTCATTCGGTACGAATACCGTATATACAACATTCCGAGTTGACACTGATTATACCGGCAGAATATTTGAAGTGACAGATGATAATGGAATAATGACAACGTTAGACTGGGACGGTATTTATTTTAGAATATATGTTGGCACTGAAGATAATAATGGTGTGAGATTAGAACCATACTCTCCTTATGAAAATTGGAATAATAAAACCACTGAAGAAAAGGAACAAGCAATTAATGAAGCATTGATGAAAGAAGAAACGGATTATTCTATTCCTTACTTATATATGGACGGACAGATTAATTATGGAGACAGTTTGTATTATCATACTGAAACTCCTATAAGTGAACAAACATGGCTTGTAATCGTAGATACGGAAGGAAAACGTGCATATTTTAAAAATATGTCTGATAAAAACAGTGAATTTGTAGAAAGAAAGTGGGGTACTTATTAATGGCAAAAGTAAAATTATTCGGCGGTGTAACGTACTGTGCTTTTGGCGTTGATGAAGGCTCACACTCACAAGAAATGATACAAACACCACCTACGCAAACATACGGTAATTATAATTGGAATACTGACACGAGAATGTTGTCAAACTTCAATGATAGTTTGTCGGGTAGTAATTTCGATGGCTCATATGAAAACATAGACCATTTTGAAGTATATAAAACACTTGGAGAATCAAATAGATTGCACAAGGTTTGTCAAACAGAAAATTCTGCTCAACGTGTAATAGAAGATTTTACGGTTGGCGACTTATGTGATTACAAGTATAACATTTTTGCTGTTTGTAAGAATACGATGACAGTTAACGATACGGAAGTTAATGTTGAAACCATCTCTCCTTTTGTGTCTGATAAGATTCAATTACATAGAGGTGTTATATCTGTTATAGGACTTGTTCCAACGGATAAAGAAAATACTTATACCATAGACGAAGATAACATATGGCAATTAGATATTAATGTTACTAATGACGGTTATACATTAAATACTGACAAGACGTTCTATCAAACACAAAACGCATATGGCAAAGCCACCGGTGGTAATCGTAAACAAAGAACTATGTCTATTACAGGGTTGCTTGGCAAGATAGATTGTAGTAATGACAGTGAATATGTAGACACCTATGATGACATTATAAATTGGGAAAACTTCGTATCAAGTAATAGTCTTAAAATGCTCATAGATTTAAGAGGATTAATAACAATCGGCGATACTGACGTTAATCCTACATTCCAATATGATACAAATGATAACCATGACGTGTCAGTAACCTTTACATTTAATCAGTTAAATGATATTGATACGGTTGATGTGTTGGGTATGACATTGCCGATTAATCCATTGTATTATGAATATTTAGCGGATAGCGAAGGAGCTTTGTTGAAAGATACAGTTGAAGTTGATTCGAATAATAAATATCACGAATACCTTGCTTCTCCCCTTTTGGACGGTGGTTTAATATGAACATATACAAGAACGGATATGTAGTTGACAGTATCCATAATATTAATATTGCAAATATAACAAAACAGGTATATCTAAATTCGTTCAGCAAACTTGGTTTTGAGAGAACACTCAAAGTGTTCAAAGCTGATATAGTTATACCTGTTTTTAGATTGTATTTGTTGGACGAAGATGAAAACATATCAATGGACGCAAGCGATGATTTAATGTCGGCGAGTTTAAGTATTACATATCAGACTGGTCAAAGACGTACAATGAATATTACTCTTGCAAATATAGATAATAAGTGGAAGCCTAAACCGATTAAAGGACTAATATGGACTGGAAGCAAATTCAGATTTGATTCTGGTATTGTTATTGGTGACACAATATATTGGAAACAACAAGGAGTATTTGTTTTTAAAGACCCTACATTATCAAGAGAAAATTCAAATCAAACAATCTCATTATCATTATGTGATAAGTTTGGTTTATTTGATGGCAGTGTTTATGGAACGACAAGTTTAAAGACAATCATTCCTGTTGGTGTTCCAATGAAGAATGCTTTTACTTCTCTATTGGCAAGCGACAGAGGAAATGGCAAACCATTTGACCTAAAACCAATTATCTTCAATAGTGAATATACGGACGTTAATACATATTACACTATCAAACAAGATGCCGGTACAAAAGTCAGTGAGATATTTACAAGTATGGGAGAAACCATTTCGTCTGATGTATATTATAATGAATTTGGCAATATGGTTGTTAGTTCTAATGTTAATGAGTTTATATCATCTAATTTTCCTGTTGTATATCGTTTTGAGGAAAATGACAAAGATATTGTGTCGGCAAATGTTGTTTATAATACATCACAAGTCAGAAATAAAGTTGTTGTTAAAGGTGCTATTGCCAACGGTTATCAATTCAGTGCTATTGCCGAAAATAAGAATTTGAAATCAGACTATTGTATTCAGTATAATGGCGAAATACCAGAAGTTATAAATGATAGTAAACTATATGCTGATTCATTGTGTATGTCACGAGCAATGTATGAATTGATTAATTTTAGTCGTGGTACGAAAACATTGAATTTATCTTGCACATATAATCCTATATTCGATGTAAACCAGTCTGTTATGGTCAATTATCCAAGCTTGGGTATTAACAACGAAAACTATGTCATTGACTCTATTTCAATGAATATGGATAGTGGTGCAACTACATCTTTAACAATGACAAATATTAACGAGGTGATCTTCTAATGAACAAAAAAGAAGAAAAAGAAGAAAAAATAAATTTTAATGATGAAACAGTTATTGCATATGTAAATATGATACGTCAAATTATCCAAAGTGAAGTTTCAACATATTTAAAAAATCAGAATATTGAAACATTTGAGGATTTAAAAGTGCAAAGCGTTTCTGATGACGGATTACACGCAACATTGAAAGATACGACTACAAAAGAAGTATATGAAAATATACCTAATTATACAAATATAAAAATCAAACCGAATGATTTTGTCCGAATGTATATTAGTAATCACGGTTTAAAGAAGTATATTGGACAAACATTTGGTTCAAGAACAGAATATCTATGTCAAACAGAAAAGGACGGTGATAAATAGTGGCATTACATATAGACACAAACAATGTTACGCTGATGAGTGAATTTAAAAGTGCGATTGAAGATTATGTTGAAAAGGCTATAGATAATAAGCTTGAAATTGCCATTAAAGGAATCCATGGGTATGAAGATTTACAACAATCTGCAACTGGATTTAGCGATAAAGTTGGTAATTACTCAGATGAAATGATTCCTATCAAATTAACTTTGCCTTTGCCAAATACAAAACATTGGGGAATATTAAACATTAAAAGAGATAGTGCTTCGGTAGAAGTTCCACAAGTACAAATTTTCTTTTGGTGGGAAAACTCTCAATTCAAATATAAAATTACCCATAATGCATTATCTATTGTTGTTGCACAACGAGACAAAGGTTTTGTTTCTCAGTATGTAATTAAAGATAGTATTCAAATGAAAGAAAATGAGTTTTCTTTTCAAATTATGAATAAAGCCTATCCTAATGTTCCTGGTAGCAGTTACCATTCGAGAGATTTTGCTTCATTTAGTGTAGATTATCATATTTGGTAGAAAGGACGGTGATTAGATGGCTCATCTAAATTTAAAGAAAGACGCTTTTAATTTAACTCAAACAGGCTCAACAATACAGAATCTGTTAAATGTAGTTCAGTCATTTGAAACAAATGAACTTGAAGAATTAAGAGATTTAATTGCGGCAATTAAAGATATTGACACAACGGATGATGATCAAAGTTTTAAGCAGCAATTATTGAATGTATTTGATAATGCAGTAATGGAAGATGAGGTTACGACCAAGCTTGACAATACAAGCACCCTCCCACCTCAGACTAAAGTTGTAAAGAGTGCAATAGATGATGTTCTCGATAGGATTAAACAGACTAATTCAGATTTAAGTGATGAGATTTACAATAGACAAACTGGAGACCAAGATACAACTACTTTGGTGGAAAATGAAAGTCTATCAAGACAAAATGCGGATGATAAAATCAACAGAGAATTATATGGAAGTACAACAAATAGTTATACACTTTCCTCTGATATTGATCCTGCTCAAGTTGATGTCACTATTCAAGGTGGCTCTGGTGTTTTAAGCGTTGATATAGAAAATTTGACAAACGCCTTTGTTCTTAATGGAACAAAAGTTGTATCAGAGGGTAAAACAGTCGCAATATATCAGATTGAGTACGGTGAAAATATATCAAGACTTTTTGCGGTAGTTGATTATAATGTACAGTTGAAAACTTTTGATTTTAAATTAGTTAAATCAGATGATATTACATCTTCTATTGAGGGAAATATTGCAACGCTTGTATTAGGATTGATAGAATTTAGTTATGGATTTAATACAGGTCAAGGATACTTTCTAAACGATGTATCTAAGAGTTTTCCATATACATATCAAAATGTATCACAGAACACAGTTATTAAAATAAACGGATTGGCTGACTTGCAGACTATTGATAAGTCAAGTTTTATGTCTGCCATTAATGAATTAGCAAGAACAGATATAAAGGTTAATGAGTCTTTAAACAGTATAAGAGAACAACTTGATATAATGCCTAAAGGTGGAGTTTGGCATTACGGAACATCATTAACTCATACGACAAATGTTGTAGATACACCTATAACCAATAATGACATTTCTGCAAATGTAGGCGATTTTTATTTGAATTCTAATACATTCTCAGTGTATTTCTGTGTCGGTGACAATAAAGGTAATCACAACTGGTTATATATCGGCAATTTAGCCGGCAGTTTTGATTACTCAAACTATGCTAGTGTTAATTCTCCACATTTTGAAGGAATACCAACAGCACCTACTCCGTCTGTATCAAATAATTCACGACAAGTCGCTACAACGGAATATGTAAGAAGTGCTATTGATAAATATGCAAGTGGAAATGGTCTCGAAATGATTGATTTAGTCGAGAGACTTAGAGATGATGTTTATGGTAAGCAAATCGTTTGGACGGCTGGTGGCAATATAATGAATTTAACATTACCTGTTCCAAAAATTGTAGATGTTAATTCTGAAAAAGTCAGTATTACGTTTGACAAGGGTATTATTCCATTTAGCAATAATGATATGGGATTATGGAATTTACCATTATCCGCTACTACAGTCGAATTTATTCCTGCTTCAAGGAACAAAACTTACATTAATTGCGAATTTAATATTGACACACAAGCTTTTACTTTAACTACATCTGATTCTGCAATTTTAGATAACGTATTTGAAAATAGGATTTGGAAGTTTACGATTTGTTATTATACAATTAGTGTCGTTTATAATGATTCTTCTGAAGAACCGCCGAGTCAATTTGTAATTAGTAATTATGATTGTGATTGGATGGGCAATAAATTTTCAATCACATTACCTTATCAAACATTGCGTAATTTATCAACAGATGACAAAACGAGTTTGATATGTGCAACAAACGAAATAAAGAAACAGGCTGTCGAAACAGAAAATAATGTAGGAGAAATTATATATGCACTACACCCTAACATAACAACTATTAAAATTAATGGCAATTCTGTTGTACAGAATTCATACTATGGGGAATTAATAACCACAGACGTGAATGAAATTTTTGTATTAGACAATCAATTTGATGATTTTTATAGTGATTATGATAAATATAATCGAGATCAGAAAGGACATTTTCTTTATACTAATGATGAAGTTGGATATAGACCAACTAGAGACATTTTAGAAAACAAAAAAGCATTTTGTCGTATTTTATCTAAGCCTTCGACAGGAGCAGATAGTATGGACGGTGAAATAGAAGTGTTATTAACATTCTAAGAGGAGGAATTTATTATGACAAACATTAACTGGAAAGTAAGAATTAAAAATCCGATGTTTTGGGTACAAATTGTAGTTGCTATTTTTGTTCCTGTACTTGGGTATATGGGAATTACGGCGCAAGATCTAACCACATGGCAAGCAGTAGGCAATGTAATATTGACAGCTTTTTCTAATCCATATGTATTGCTGTTGATGGCAACGAGTGTTTATAATGCTATTATCGACCCAACTACAACAGGCATTACAGATAGCAAAATGGCACTTACATACAACACGCCTAACAGTGATAAATAAGAGAACATTCATCCTATGCGAATGTTCTTTTTTTTGTGCAAAAATTAAAGAAAGGAAGATTGCTATGAATATAATTGAAGTTGCTTATAAATGGCACGGTGGCTTTACAAAGCGTTCACGCACAGATTTTATAGCGTTACATCACGCAGAAGCAGTTAAATGTACTCCACAAGATATACACAGTTGGCACGTCTCAAATGGTTGGACAGGCATCGGTTATCATTTCTTTGTACGTAAGGACGGCACAATTTATCGTGGTCGTCCGCTTGATGTGGTTGGTGCTCACGTTCAAGGTATGAACAGTTGTTCTATTGGCATTTGTGCTGAAGGTGATTATCATACAAAAGAAAAGACAATGCCACAAGCACAAAAGAAATCTATTATCGAGTTATGTCAATATCT
>OHAS01000711.1_pt1 | contig 27816 bp, 27 predicted proteins | sample 1577131 | NCBI WGS metagenome assembly OHAS01 (sample SAMEA3541566, study PRJEB24748) | human gut metagenome | biome: human gut; feature: human-associated habitat; material: faeces | place: China | collected 2012 | reverse complement strand
TCTCGGATAAATTTTACGGCAAATTTGTTGACGGCGGTTTCATCTACAACGACACCGACACAAGCCTGCTGGACATTTTATATCAGGACGAGCCTATGACGATGGGAGGAATGTAATATGATCACCGCAATTATTCGCAATAAAGAGAACACCCTTGTTCTCGAACTGCCTCACAGCATTTACGACATTTATGAAAAGCTACAGTCTATCGGCATTATGCAGCCGCCGAAACAGATCCCGCTGACCGACAACGAGGACGATGACATCGGCGTAAAGCTGTTCAGTGAGAGCGACTTCGGTCGGCATCTGCTCCTTACGCTGAACGAGAAAAACTCCATCGCAGATGCCAATATGCTGACGCTTGTTATTGGGGCGGCAAGCGAGGACATCAAAGAGGAACTGGAACAGAATATCCTCTATGACCAGTACGACTCAATGAACGAGGTAATCAATGCCGTCCGTCAGATGACGCAGGACGCCGGCCCCGTAAAGGCTGTGTTCTTCTGTCCGCTTGTCGGGAATATTGACGAAGGCGACGGAGATATGTTCACGGTAGGCGATTCCTATGCGTGACCGCCCGATGGAGTTCATCCGTGAGCTCGGTTTTTTAAGCCTGAATTCCCGTGACGATTTCGCCGTGCTTAAAAAGTTCTTCGAAAAAGAGGAATTCACCGAGGACTACCTAAAGGCACAGCTTGACCTAACGGAAATACTACTGCCCGAAGTGACCGCCAAGGAAGTGCGGACGCTGTATTCGGCGGCGAGGAACGATCACGACCTGCGCAGGGCTGCTATGTTTCTAAAGCTCATTCGCTACAGTTATTCCAGCGGATGCAAGTCCTTTGCCTGTCAGCCGTTTTCCCTCAGAACGCTGTTTATGCTCGTACAGGATTTTGCCAAGCGTTGCGAGAATGTGGTCATCGAAAACCAGGACTTTGAAACCCTTATAAAATCGCTGCCCTTATCGTCGTAGCTTTCGCAGAGCCTTGCCGAAGGCGGGCAGTTGAGCCACCTGTGGGAGGAGGATGCGGAAAGCAGAGCATGATTACCCATTGCCCAGCACCTCCGCATCCACCACAAGACCCCCGTACCGGGTGGGGTCTACCTCGGAGAGCTTGGTTGCTCCATACTTCTGAAGAAGGTCACGAATCTGAGCGGTGAAGCCATCTCTGGACTTTTCTGCCAAAATTGCTCTGACTTCTTCAAGCGAATATGTCTTTTCCGGGGCGGGTACAGCCTCCGCATCGTCAGTGCTGCCGAACGTATCGGTCAGCCAGTTGGCGATGTCGTTAATAGAAGATGCAATATCCCGTAATTCTCGGATGGTCGTTTCCATTTCGCTCATTTTGCTCATCGTGTTTACCTCCTTTCTCTGATTGACTTGCCTGGTTCAGCTGAATCAGCTTTTTTGTCAGACGCTTCGACACTACGCTGATTGCCGTAAGCACACCGATCAGTTCCTCGTCGCTCACAGGCTTGGTGTTTGTGGACTCGTTCATTGGCGGTTCCTCCTTTCCGAGGTGCTGAGTTGTCTTGCCGTCCTCAGTACCAACTGGAGGGAAGCCGTCGAAGCGGTCCGCTTTTTGCTGAAAAAAAGATTTATCCCTTCGACCGCAGTTCTGCAGCCGAAGGGATGATGGAAGATATTAGATGTAATAGTCTTTGAGCCTATCCTGCAGTTCCGCACGGATTTTTGCCCAGTGCCGCTTAAAAGTGGAACGCGCCATACCCATGATTTCTGCGGCTTCACGCTCCGAATGGTGCATCATCAGCTCACAGATGCGTTTGCCTTCCGGGTCAAGACGGTCGAGTTCGTCATACAGCGCCTTGAGCAGTTCTTCGTCCATAAGGATGGAATCCGCAGTCGGCGCATTGTCCGCCAGCGTGTCGCCGAGGGTCAGATCGTCATCCTCGCCACCGATGGCCGTGTCGATAGAGACCTTCTTCCCGGCAGCGTAAAACGGGCAGCCGGGGCAAACACCGTCGCACTTCCAGATTTGAGTCTTGATGCAGCGGCACTCGCCGTTCTTTTGAGCGTGATACCTGGTGTTCCAGATTGGGCGGTAGTACGCCCGGTAAACTTCCTCGCTGACCTCGATGGCTTGTCCATCAACAGGGATAAAGAATTTCTTTGCTTCGTTTGACATAAAAATTTCCTCCGTTCGATTTGCATGGAACGGAGGAAACTCTTATGGTCAGCTGCAAAATGGGTATAGAAATCCAACCACAGTCCCGACGGAGATTTCTCCGTTCCGGTCTGCAGCTTCCTTATCCAGTAGGCAGCTGTTCGTATTAACTTGTCCCGTCAAGCGGCACTGGATCGTCCGGGGCCAGCGGACGTATCGTTTGAAGGCGTGAGATTTAACTCACATGTACTATTTTATTGAAAATCTGTATTTTCACGAGGAAGTCGCACTTCCGATCCAAGTGGCCGAAAAGCCTGTAAAAGGGCAAAAAAATAAGGCCCTCATGTCTCGAAAGACATAAGAGCCTTGATAAATCAGGATTCTATACCGGAAGTGCGACTTCCGATTTATTTTTAAGAAGCGGTCATTTTGTTCCCGTTTTTAGGTAATTGCTGTGGAATACCGGCATCCCGCAGCTTTTCGTTCCACATAAAGATGTTTTCCATGTGGTGATTATCAATCAAGTACCGATAAACGAGGAACTCTTCGGAGGCGGTCATAATGTTATATCCGGCCTTTGCAATCAGGTCATAAGAGAAAGATGGATGTAGGTTTAGACCTATACAGAGTGCAAGCACACTCTGCAAAGTAGGTTTGGCATCCTTCTTATTCCGATAATCCTGAAGCATTCGTGAGCTGATGCCAGTGCGTTCTTCCAACTTTTCGTTGGTATATTTACGACGTTTAATGTGATAATCGAGGGTGCCACAGAATGAGGATGGTACTTCAGCCAGAATATCTGATATCCGCTTTGCCTCTGCTGCGATAGTGGCCATTTCACGGGCACGCTTTTGGACATCCTCATTTTTGCCTTCTCTCGGATTGAATTTTGCCTCCACAAAACTCTTTGAATCGGCATCACGGCAGAGAAAACAGATCCGATAAAAAGAGTCATCATAGTGACTACTGACTCTCGTGGTACGGTCGAATAGCAAGCAACACTCGTCGACATGTTCTAATGCGTACTCGGTAAGAGCCGGTTCTGTGTCCTCAATAATACTTACATACTTTGGATCATTGATAACAAACAGCCCACCGGCATGAATAAAGCGCCCCGCTTTGAAATCATCGGAAAGGTCCTGATTAAAAAGGGATTCAACGATAATGTTGTTGCGGTCAATTATAAAAGTCTGCCCTTTTTTCAGACTGCCTTTTTGGAAGGAGAACGGAGGGTAGTTCTTACCGTCAACAAAGTTGAACACACCTACGGCCTGTTCAAAGCCGAGTTCAACTGCACGGATCTTTGCGGCAGTTGTAGATACCTTGAAAAAGTCGGCGAACTCACTGATTGCAAGTTCCATAATGTATCCGTTCCGAAGATGACCTTGGAATGAACTGCGAAGTCTGTTTAGGATTTCGGATAGTTTGGCTTTACCGGTTTTTGCAGGAATTAAAATTTTGGGAGTCAGCGCATTTGCCTGCCACTCCATCCATGATAACTCATCTTCGAGCTGGTTGGGCTTCTTCTTATATTCTTCAACAACGGCGCAGGAGATCGCTTGGATGTCAGGATTTAGGAGTTTTTGAAGTTCGAAGAACTTATAGTGCTTATCCCAATGGACGCACTCATGGATTACGGTGTTATTGACAGAACCGATATTCCTCATAAAGAAAACATCGGGGTTAACAAGTACAGTTCCGGGGCTGATGGGCTTCTCTACTATTTCCGTGCATGCTTTATTCCCATATACTTCGACATTTGCATCATTGAAATATGTACGGCCAAAGATGCCACCCGGCAATGGTGCATGATAAACAGTTAGACCCATTTGCTCAACAATCTCCTTGATGGGAAGTGGCATTGGCTCCTTTAAGGCTCGTGGGCAGTATCTTTCGAGGAATTTTTCTGCATGCTTATCGAGATCTTTTGCGTAGATATACGGAACTAAATACTTGGTCAGTGCATCTTCTGCTCGGAACAGTTCTCTTGAGTATTCGGATGCATGTCCTATGTTAACATGCTTAAGACCGTTCTTTAGAGTTGCGGCGAAAGGAATTGACAGCCAACACTCAGTTGAATCGCTTTCATAATCGCGACGGCCACGTCCGGAAATTTCAACTTCAGCACGAATAGTGATCTTGCATTCAATTCTATTAATATCCGACTCATGGTAATTGATGCCCATGATTTGAAAGTCGCTCAATTCCACATAGGAAGGGTCTGGGACAACAGAAGTCGACAAATCCAAGCGACCTTTGTTGTTAAAGAGGTATGATTTTATTTTGCTGAAAATCTGGTTATAGTACACGTCCTCAAGATAGGCCGCAAACGTATCATACTTCTTGGACAAGACACACCCTCCTAACCGGAAATAGATTGGACTTATGTATTATACCACAACTACGATGAAATTTCAACCATAATCAGTGTAAATTCGAGCGTTTTCAGAGAAAACCTCTTGTGTTTTGTACACTTTCGTGATATAATATCTTAGTCGAACTCTGAAACAGGCTTTTTAGATTTAAGGAAGGGATACCGCGATGGAAGTAAGTTACAAAAAACTATGGAAGCTGCTTATAGACAAAGATATGAAAAAGAAGGATTTACTTGCTACGGCGGGTATCAGCTGGGCCTCTGTCACGAAACTATCTAAGGGGGAAACTGTGAGCATGGAAGTCCTAATGAAAATCTGTAAGGCATTAGACTGCAACATCGGAGATATTATGGATCTTATTCCGGAGGAGGAAGTAAATAGTGAGCAGCAGTGATGAGATAATAGGTCACGCTAATCCGCATACGATTAAGAAGTTTGAACTAATCGAAAAGTATGTAGAGGCATGGGCACATAAGCTACTTCAGAATCAATACTGCTCCGGGCTTGTATTCATTGATTGCATGTCAAACAGCGGAGAATACGTTGACGACGATGGTAAGCAGGTTTTTGGCACGCCTGTTCGTGTTGCAAAGTACCTCCGCAACGTTGCTGGACAGTACCCATATAAACGGATTGACCTGTTTTTTAGCGATCTTTGTGCTGCCAGAACAGAACATCTAAAAGGGCTAATGCCGAACGAAAGCCGCAACTTTCATATTCACATTACGACCGAGGACGGGAATGAACTGGCCAAGCGATTAGGGCAAACAATGTCCAACAATAAGCACTACCTTCTCGTTTACGACCCGTTTGAAGCCACTATTGATTGGAACGCAATCATACCATTTATAAACAATTGGAGTGAAGTGATCCTTAACCATATGGTCTCCGATTCTATGAGAGCCGTGAAAATGGTTAAGAAGGATGCGGCGAGAAGTAAATATGAGCAGACCTACCTAACAGACTTGGAAAACCTTATTCCTTATGGGAGTGATAAGACTGCTTATGAAAAGCGCGTCGAGGAGATTATCAAGGCTCTTCACCGGAACAAATCCCGGCAGTATTATATAGCTGCTTTTCCGTTTTTCAACGAAAAGAATGCCATTGTGTATAACTTGATTCATTGCACGAGCAATATTAAAGGGTTCAAGTTGTACAAGCAGTCTGCTTGGCAGACATTTGGAGGAAAGTCATCAACAAAAAACACTCACGGGAACGAGAATCAGATTATGCTCGATTTTGAGGGAAACGGATTCTTGAAAACAATGACTGATGAGTTCTGTTATTACATAAAAGATATTGCGGAATATCTCCAATGTCGCTTTGATGGGCAGACAAATGTCGCATTTGATGATCTCTGGGCTGTCCTTGATGAACACCCAATATTCCCGTCGGACGGGTTCAGAAATGATATAAAGAAAGAACTAAAGCAAAACTATAACGCAGTGGTTTCACGCGGAAGGATTAGCTTTGTACATAGAGGAATTACAGAATGAAAAAGGTCAAAGGATACATCGAAAGAAAAACCATGCTCTACAAGACAGGTGTAGAGTATGGGGACTATACGATGAACCATATTCAAGGCTGCTCTCATGGCTGTAAATATCCGTGCTACGCTTTTATGATGAAGAAACGCTTCGGGCAGGTGAAGTCCTATGATGAGTGGTTGGAGCCTTATCTGGTGTCGAACACACTCGAACTTCTGGACAAAGAAATTCCTCGATTAAAAGATAAAATCAAATCTGTACAGCTGTGTTTTTCAACGGACCCGTTTATGTATGAGTATCCCGAAATACAGAAGATGAGTTTGGAGTCGATCAAGAAGCTCAACGGTGCCGGGATTAAGTGCACTGTTCTCACAAAGGGCATTTTGCCGATTGAGCTGGCAGAGCTCTCAAAAGAAAACGAGTATGGTGTTACGCTGATTACTACAAATGAAGCGTTCAGAAAATGCATGGAGCCGGGGTCTGCGCCGTGGGAAAGGCGGCTTGCAGCACTGAGAGATTTACATGATGCTGGATGCAAAACATGGGTGAGCATCGAGCCGTTCCCGACACCAAACATTGTCAGGCAAGACTTGCAGGTGTTGCTGGAGGAAGTGAACTTCGTTGACAGGATTATATTCGGTCGGATGAATTACAACACCGAAGTTACTGCTTTTGCCCAATACAAGCAGTTCTTCAACGAAAAGGCTGCGGAGGTAATAAAGTTTTGTACTGAGCATGGTATCAGCTACCACATCAAGGAAGGAACAATAACTGGTTAGATATTATTAAACTGATAACCTGCTTTGAATTAGCAAGTTACATCTCTTTAGTGTCCAGTGAACAGCATTTATGCAAGGTTTAGAAAATGTGTAGGAGGAGCCATCACATGATAAGATTTAGAAATCCTGGAACGCAGTACTCAACGCAGGTTCAGGTGATAAAACAACTATATAGTGCTTTACGAGACCAAGCTTTTTTTACTCTTGAGGATATGGCTATCGTAATTGCACAAGGTCGGCTTATGACAGCCTATGGTTACGCCGGTGATGATGCTCTTCGGTTAAGTCATACAGATCAGGAAAGTATGAACTCTGCTTTGATGAACGCAAAAATGTATGCTGAGGTTTTTCGTATGCTTGGATGGGTAACCCCTTACAGCGAAAAGGCCTCGTATCCTTTGGTGTTTACATATATTGGTGTTCATGTGGCTTTATCAACCGGAGACTGCTCTAAACTTTACGAGCAGTGCGTTCTTGGTATTAACAATCCTACACAGTTGACAGATAAAATGCGCTATGATGAAAAAGTGCGCTTTTTCAAATGTGCCTTGCGTTCTTTTATTGACTTGGATGGCATTATGTACAAGCACGAATTGTGTCTTGGTCCGATGAGTATCAACGATGAGGATGAGAACGCATATAGAAGAATGATTCAGTATATTAAGTCATTACGCGGTGATTACAAACGCCTCAAAACGGCATTTGCGGATTTGGCTACAAGTCTCGGAATGAAACCCACCCCTGTTGATAATTGCACAAGGCTTCCCATTGCCTTTATGAAAAGCTGCAATTGGGTGGAATCCGTACAAAATAAGTCATTGTATGGAAAATCCATGTCATGTTTGCAAATCACGAGACACGGAATCGAAATCTATGAAAGTATTAAAGATATGTATGACATGCGCCTTGATAAGTATGTCAGCCTGGATTCGCACATGCAACGTTCCATGATTAGGTTGGGTACATACTCTATGCTTCTCAGAGCAGGTTATGATATGTCTGGAGTTAAAGAGACAATGGATGCTGATGCTGCACAGTGTGAAACTGTTCTTGGCGGTAAAGCATTATTGTTCTCACCATCGCAAACAATTCGCCGTACCCAAGTTGAAGATGTTCTTGGCTTTAAAATGGGGAGTGGCATCGAGTCTCAACATCACATTGAAACTTTCGATAGTGCGGTAGAAGATAGAGATCTGCTGAATACTACTCAGGTATGGAAGCTGAGTATTCCAGAAGATGCTGCTACGGAAATGCTAACTTCCCCAGAAGATTCGGATTTCCTACATCGCGTCAATCAGATGGTCGAGGACGGAAAGAGCAGCCGTGCAATTGTAAATGATCTATTCGATTATTACATTGACGCAACACAAACGACATTCTATCCTCTGATAGCCACTCTGTTCAAAATCATGGGATTTGATTGCTCTTTTTCCAGACCTGGAGATAATGGTGCTCGATGGGATGCAATTATTGATGACCCAGAGAGAAGTATTCCCATCGAGATTAAATCGCCGACTGAAGAACAACATCTTTCCATTAAAGCGATACGACAGGCTTTGGAAAACAAAATTATTCTCTTGTCGCGCAAAACACACATCACTTTGCCTGATGTTACTACATTGGCTGTAGGGTACTATATGCCAAATGAACGCGCCGAGGTAACCCGCCTCATCGCTGACTTTAAGGAGACATATGGATACAGAATTGGAGTGATTGATTTGAAGTCGTTGCTCTCGCTCGCAGTGAGCGTTCTCGTTGATGGAAGAGGCTTTGATAAAGAAAAACTATACACATTGGAGGGATTGGTCAATGCGAGTATTTAAGGAAAGAACGAACAGGCAATCTCTCTCCATCCTTAAGGAGATACCTTTTTCGATAGAAATACATCAGGGGATTCCTGGAACGGCACATTTCAGAAATGGCGATGAATGCCATATTGGATGCATCAGCTGCACAAACCCCAGATGTATGTATTTTTCCGATGACGAGATTGAATGCGACCGCGTTGAGGGATTTCCAAATGATAAATCTATTAACACTTGCCCTGTTGAAGCACTTTCATGGGATAATTCTTCAGCAACACCTGTAATCGATTCAAAGAAATGCATAAATTGTGGTGTTTGCGTTAGTCGCTGTCCCGTAGGTGCATTGTTCTTTTCAGATAAAGGCAGATTGGAGATAAACAAAGTCTCTACAGAGTATGTCGAAAGTAGAAGAACAGATACGACAACACAGGCTGTCCATCTACATCAGATTGAACAGTTAGTAAGAACACCTCGTGCGGGTGTATCCCTCAACGCATCTGACCAATTATTTGAGTCGATTTACGACAAACTGTTCCGCTTAAAAAGTAATTATCACAATGCCGTCGGCCGGAGCTTATTGATTGCTTTGGGATGTAAATGTTCAATGCGAAGGATTGGCGATGTTTATACTCGTATGGATGCAATTTATTCTTCTTCAGCTGGTTCATTCGGTGCTGTTGAAATAGAATTTGGAAAAGACACGCTCGATGCTTCCAGAGGAATCCTGGATGATATTGCGGTTCTTAACACGCGATATGGAGTACATAAACACGACAATAAAGCCCTTGTAATCTGTCTGCAATTACCAAATGCACGACAGGGATATTGGCAGGTCGTAAGAGATGTAAAAAATGTTGAAGGAATCAAAATCGGAACCATAACCGTTGGGGCTTTAATGTTCCTTTTGTGGAATGGATGTATTTTTGAACCAGAAGATGATCGATACTATATCGACTATGACAATATGGACTTAAGGCGTATTCTTTGCATCCAAGTTGACTGCGATGATATCCCCCTGAGCGATAAGGAGCTTGGAATTGCGGAGCCTATGAAATAAGAATTAGAATGAAAAGTGTTGAATAGTCTTGACAAGTTTTGAACTGCGTGGTATAATATAAACTGGTGTTACTATGCAGAAAGGCGGAACGATAATATGTCCGAAAATATAGTTGGAACTAAACAAGCAGCTGAAATACTCGGAGTAAGTATTTCAACTATTTACAGAATGGTTGAACAAGGTATTCTCCTACCATCAAAAACGCCTGGTGGGCAGAGACGTTTCCCCGTAAGTCAGCTGGAAGAATACAAGGAGAAGAGCCGTACTATCATTGCACCCCAAAACCCTTATCAAATGAAACCCGATACAGATTCGGAGGTGTTTGTTGAGGATATAAGAGATCAGTCATCACGAGTTAATTCTGAAGATGATGAAAATTCCGAATCAGTTGTTGATGATAAGCCGGTAGATCCTCGGAATACCCTAAACGACCTAAATGGTTCCCAATGGCTTCCTGAAACAAAAAGTTTCTTTTATCAGAAAGGACTCGGTGCAAAACACCCCCATGCGCAAATCGAACGTCAGCATCCTGCGCCGTTTTCTTTTCAGGATATTTCTCATCTTATAACTTTTTTTACCAAAAAAGGCATGATGGTACTCGATCCCTTTGGTGGAGTAGGCTCTACCGCAAAAGCATGTGAGCTTGAGGGTCGGGTTTGTACAAGCATTGAACTGCAAGAAAAATGGCATGATTTGGCGATTGAACGATTGGAAACAGAGGTTGGCGAGGGAGCATCAAGGAAGCACATTTTTATTCTTGGAGATACACGCGAGGAACTGAAGAAATTGGGTACCTGCTCATTTGATTTTATGGTTACAAGTCCCCCTTATTGGTCGATTCTGAACAAGAAAGCCGATTATAAGGTAAAAAAAGAGCGTTTGGCCAACAATCTGGCTACAAACTACTCAGATAATGACGAGGACGACCTTGCAAACATCAAAAACTATGAGGAGTTTCTTCGCATTCTCGTTGATGATGTATTTCTTGAATGTGGGAGAATTCTGCGACCAAAAAAGTATATGTGCTTAATTGTTTCTGATTTCAGAAACAAATCTGAATTTATAAGTTTCCACAGTGATTTGATTCAGGCACTAAATAAAAGGACGACTTCGGACGGCTATAAGATCACGCTGCAAGGAGTCAAAGTTCTCCTTCAAAACCATAAAACTCTCTTGCCATACGGCTATCCTTTTGCCTATGTGGAAAACATACACCATCAGTACATACTGATTTTCAGAAAGGACAAAAAGTGATGGCAGAGAAATACGCTGGATTAATCTGTGGGGACTCAGATGTTCTCCTTCAAAATATGCTGGATGCAGGAATAAAAGTCGATCTCGTGCTGACTGATCCACCTTATAACCTCAATAAGGACTTTGGAAACAACAGTGACAAACTTTCGTTGGAGGAATTCCTGACGATTTCAAAAAAACGCATTGAATTATGCCGTGACCTGCTTGTCCCAAACGGAAGTATCATATGGTTCGGTATTCATCACTATATCGGTTTTATTCAATCCATCATGTATGAGGTGGGGCTGAATTATCGGCGAATGAATATTTGGTACTATGAAAACGGCTTTAGTAGGCTTACTACAGCTCCGCTTACGCAATATGAGCCGTTTCTCTGGTTTTCAAAATCATCCAAGAAATGGGTTTATAATGTTGACGATGTTCGGATTCCCTACAAAAGTGCAGCGCGCCTGAAAAATCCTGTCTATTACAAAAACTCAAAGGGAGAACGAGTAAAGTGGGAACCGAATCCGCTCGGAGCTATGCGTGGAGATGTCTGGGCATTTCCCACACTTGCAGGAAAGCTGTTTCAAGATGAAAAAACGCCTCATCCTACTCAAAAACCAGAAGCTTTAATTACTGAAATCATCAAGGCGTTTTGCCCTAAGAATTCAGAGGGGTTCTATGAAGGAACAATATTAGATCCATTTCATGGCTCTGGCACATTGGGGGTGTGCTGTGAGAAGTTAAACAAACAAGGTCACAAAATTAAGTGGATAGGAATTGAAATTGAAAAGCGGTGGTGCTCTGTCGCCCAGGAACGCCTCGAAAAAATATAGTCTTTGTTGCGGCTCGTTGAATAAAAAATAGTACTTTTTAATTATCCCTATACCTTTTAACGGTGGGTAAACCTTTTAATGAAAGGTCAGTGCCGTGTGCATTTGGTATCAAAATAGGTCTTTACTTTCATGCAGAGTGTCCTTATAGGATCTGAGTATCCTGTAATGGACACTCTGCTTTTTTATGTAGAGAATGGTGAAACGCCGGAGATGTCGCTGCTCACCCGTTCCCGCAGGCACAGCAGCTTGACCTTATGCTCGGTCAGCAGGGCGATGTACTGCTTTGTTATGCCCCAGTCCCGCCCTATACGGTCAAGGCTGCTTATCAGCACCACATCCACCTTTCCGGCAAGAACGGCCTCCATCACTTCTTGCAGAGCCGGACGGTCAAGGGTCATTCCAGAGCCATGCTCGGCGGCAGCACCAACGATGGTGTACCCGGCTTGCTTCGCATAGCGGCGAAGCTCCTCGGCCTGCCGTTCCAAAGAAAAGCTAGAGACATCTACGTGTGTGCCTTTGTTCATTAGTTTAATAACACGATTGTTAATACTCTCCAATCCAAAGAATAAAATTGATAATCCTGCTTTATGCGCAGTTTTGAGAATATCATAAGTGAGCCCTCTATCCAAGCGTGCATCGGTTGACCATTTTATATCAGCTCCATCCTCAATTAGCCTGTTCGAAAGTCCTAATAATCCAGACGGGGTCATTGCTTCATCGTGAAAATTAATATATCTAACATTATACTCGTCGATATAGTTATTGATATCAAACAAAACCTTATCCACATTTGCGGGCCGATAGTCGTTATTGTAAACGAATGAGTGGTCACAAAAGGTGCATTTGCACCAATAACACCCTCTGCAGCCTAGGAGCGGTAATGAAGGAACAGGTGAAAGATATCTACCAATATCTGCTTTATTGAATACAGGCGTTGGTAAGGCACAAATCTCCGGATTACTAATAGGCAGGTTGTTATATGTTATTTCCTTATTATCGTTCAAGTAGAAGAGCTGAGGAACATCTTGTATGGAGGATCTTCCTTCAAGATAGTCGACCAATGCAACAATTGGTACTTCCCCTTCATTAACTATAACGTAATCAACAAACTCGAAAATGTTTGGAAGGTTGTTCCTATCGGCAAACCACCTTGTAGGTACGCTCCCACCCAACACTATTTTTATATAGCGTTGCACTTGTGTCTTACTTTCACCTGCATCTTCTGCAACCTTTTGGATGGATTTTTTGGAATCTAACTTGTGCCCAACTTGGTCACAAGTTAAATCTGTTCGCTTTCCCTGATGCTTCAACGCTTCCAGCTTCATTTTGTACGCCTGCGCCCGTTCCATGGGGCTGATGGTTTCCCGCTGCAAGTTGCTGTCCACCATGAGGATCACCGCCTCGTCATCGTCAAGATTGCGGACGATGGCCGGTATGGTTTTCAGCCCCGCAAGGTCTGCGGCATGGAGCCGCTTGTGTCCGGCTAGTCCCCGATGAGTGCAAAGCTGGAATTGCTGGCAACATGAAGCGTTTTCGAGGCTTCCTGCACAGCTTCCATTTCTTCCTCCGGCAGCGTCACTTTACCGATGAAATTGAAATAAATCTCGATCTGCTGGTCGTACTGATAGCGGTTGATCTTCCTGCGCTCATAGACAATCACCTTGTCGATGAACTCATTGAGCATGGGCGTGGTCAGCTCGGTAAAGTCCGTATAGCGGTCTACCAGCTCCATGAAGCGGTCAACATTGACGCTTACTTCCTGCTCTGCATTCATTTGCTCCATCAGCTCGGCGCTGCGCTGCTCAAGCTGTGCCTGTTCCGCTTCATACTGCGCAGAGAGCTTTGCGTGCCGCTTCTCCGGCAAACGTCCGAGGGCGTAGTCCTCATAGAGCTTTTGCAGCAGCGTGTCCAGCTCGTTTGTGCGGCGCATGATAGATGCGGTTTGGCTTGGAAAAGCCACCTCTGCGCCGCTCAATCAGCCCGGCGTCCTCCAGCTCGGAAAGAGCGGTTTTCACGGTCATGGAGCTTCTGTCCAGCGCGGCGGCGATCTTCTCTATGGGGAACACAAGGTAAATCCTGCCGCCCTCGTCCAGCCAGCCGTTTGCCTGTGAGAGCGTCGCCCGGTCAAGCAGCAGCGCGTACAGCAGTTTCGCCGTCTGGGTCAGGTCTGCTTGCAGCAGGAAACGGGGATATGGCAGATACGGCGGCAGCCGGGTAACCGCTCTCATGTACTTGGTGATGGAATGTCACCTCCTTCGCGGGAATCAGGGGTATAACGAATCGTGACAGCCCTCAGTCGGGCGGTTTCCAGCGTTTTGACCAGTAATGCGGGCAAAGAACAACGATTGCCCGGAAGCTCTGCTCGCAGCCGTGGATGCAGCCACGGCAAAGGGGATTGTAGAAAATGCGGCTTCGGTGGTCGAGGAAGAACGACCATTCCAGCCGCCGCTGCTTGTTCATTCTCGGCATTTTCACGCTCCTATCTGTCGCCAAAGCGTTACACTCCGGCAGACGGTCAAACTGTAAATCTCGGTATCATTTTCGGACTTTTTCTGCCCTGTACGCTCCATTTGGGGAACGGGTGGTATTGCGGTATGAGTAAGTCTCTTCGGCGCGTTCTGTGTGTTTTCGGGAGGGGCATTTGCTCCATTTCTGGATTTGAAAACAAATTGTATCTTTTTCGTGCGCCGTATTGTATTTCTCGTGCAGATAGCGTATAATGATAGTGTCAGTAGAAAGGGGATGATTTCATGGCTGGAACTACAACAAACATCAGCATCCGAATGGACAGCGACCTGAAAGCACAGGCTGACGCTTTGTTTTCGGAGCTTGGCATGAATCTCACAACGGCTTTCAATATTTTCGTGCGTCAATCGATCCGGGAGGGCGGGATTCCGTTTGAAATCTCCATCAATCAGCCTAACAAGGAGACGATTGCCGCCATGCTGGAAGCGGAAAGAATTGCAAAAGACCCGTCTGTAAAGGGCTATAACGACCTTGACGAGCTTTTTGCCGATCTGAAAAAGTGAGAAAGACAAAGCTGACCGTCAAGCCGACCACGGCGTTCAAGAAGGATTACAAACTGGCAATCAAGCGCGGACTGCAAATTGAGCTTCTTGAAACCGTGATTGAAACGCTTGCAATGGGAAACACGCTGCCGCCTGAGAACAGAGATCATGACCTGACCGGCAACTGGCGTGGACACCGGGAGTGCCACATTCAGCCCGACTGGCTTCTGATCTACCGCGTTGAGGGCGATGTTCTGGTGCTGACACTTTCCAGAACCGGAACGCATAGCGATCTGTTCGGGAAATGAGCATTGTGCCGCATGGGGAAACCTGTGCGGCATTTTGTTTTTTATAGCTCTGTCTCATGGCTGTGTCCTCGCTTCGGCTGCGGCATCGACATCTGATAGTTGCGCTGCATGGTCATCAGCTCATGCAGCCGGTCGCTTTTCTCGCGGTAATCGTTGTAGCACTCGTTTTTCTCTGAAATGAGAGATTGAATCTCCTGGGCGACCTCTTTGCGTTTCGGAAGCTGCTTGGGTACGCCCAGCTTGTCAAGCTGGCGCTTGGCAGCGTCGTTGATGATAAAATCCGCTTCATGCGCGGCATAGAATTTCTGCTTGTCCTTTTCCTTGCGGATCATGCGATACTCCTTGATAACGGGATAGGTGTTGCGGTAATTGTCCATTGCTTCCAGCATTGCCTTGCCCAATCTGCACAAGCAGTCCCCTCATCTTTATTCAATCTTAATACGTCGCAAATGTCCCTTATCCGCTCTTAAAATCTCCGGCTGTATAATATAACCATCACAGAAATAAGGAGCTGCCTTTATGCCGGAAGATATTATTCGTCGAAAGCGCTGCCTTTCGTCTTTTCAAATTATCATATTAGGTTTTGCCGGGGTCATTCTGCTCGGAGCGCTGCTGCTGATGCTGCCGATCTCCACGACTGGAAGGAATGTAACTCCATTCAATGAAACGCTGTTTACCGCGACCTCTGCCGTCTGCGTGACGGGGCTTGTGGTGCAGGATACAGGCAGCTACTGGTCAACCTTTGGGCAGGCGGTTATTCTGGCGCTGATCCAAATAGGTGGTCTTGGTGTCGTAACCGTAGCAGCATCGTTTGCGCTGTTGTCCGGGCGAAAAATCTCTCTGATGCAGCGCAGCACCATGCAGGATGCAATTTCAGCACCAAAGGTCGGCGGAATTGTCCGTCTGACACGCTTCATCCTGCGAGGGACGTTTCTGATTGAGTTGCTGGGGGCGCTCGCCGTGCTGCCGGTATTCTGCCGGGACTATGGATGGCGCGGCGTCTGGATGGCGGTATTTCATTCCATATCTGCTTTTTGCAACGCCGGGTTTGATATTCTTGGGACAGAAAGCAACCGCTACCCATCTCTTACCGGCTACGCGGACAGCCCGGTAATCAATATCACGATTATGCTGCTGATCGTGATTGGCGGCATTGGATTTCTGACGTGGGATGACATCTTCGAAAACAAGTGGCGGTTTCATCGCTACCGAATGCAGAGCAAGGTGATTCTCGTCACGACAGGTCTTTTAATTTTTCTGCCTGCTGTGTTTTTCTTCTTTTCAGACTTTTCCGCGCTTCCCGCCGAAAACCGGCTGCTGGCATCCTTTTTTCAGTCCGTCACGCCGCGGACAGCGGGCTTCAACACGGTAAATCTATCCGCGATGTCCGGTGCGTCGCAGGGCGTGATGATCCTTTTGATGCTCATCGGCGGTTCTCCGGGTTCTACAGCAGGCGGCATGAAAACAACGACGCTGGCGGTCCTGCTTGCCAATGCCACTGCGACCTTCCGTCAGCGGGAGAGTGCTCAATTTTTCGGACGCAGGATTGATTGCAGTGCCGTCAAGACCGCCGCGACCATTCTGACGATGTACCTGGTGCTGTTCTTTGGCGGTGCTGTCTTTATCAGCGCATATGAGAATCTTCCGCTGTCTGCCTGCCTGTATGAAACGGCATCGGCGGTCGGGACGGTGGGATTGACACTTGGTATTACACCGCAGCTGCGCATTCCATCGCAAATGGTGCTGATCACGCTCATGTATCTGGGCAGAGTCGGCGGTCTTACCCTCATTTATGCGGCACTTTCCAGCAAGAAAGTGGGGAATGCAAAGCTGCCGCAGGAAAAAATTATGATTGGATAAGGAGCCTTTTTCACATGAAGAACATTCTATTGATTGGCACAGGCCGCTTCGGGCGGCATATCGCCATGCAGCTCTCTCAACTGGGGCATCAGGTCATGGCAGTCGATACCAATGAGGAACGGATCAACGATGTGCTTCCGTTTGTCACCAACGCACAGATCGGCGACAGCACCAATGCGGAGTTCCTGCGTTCGCTCGGTATCGGAAATTTTGACGTCTGCATCGTGACCATCAGCGGTAACTTTCAGAACTCGCTGGAAACCACCTCGCTGCTGAAGGAGCTGGGTGCGAAGTGCGTGGTATCGCGTGCCGAGCGTGATGTGCAAGCGAAGTTTCTGCTTCGCAACGGTGCAGACCATGTAGTCTACCCGGAAAAGCAGGTGGCAAAATGGGCAGCGATCCGATATACTGCCGATCATATTTTCGACTACATAGAGATTGACGAGCAGCACGCCATTTTTGAGGTGGAAGTACCAGAAGGCTGGGTCGGGAAAAGCATTGGCGAGCTGGATATTCGCAGGAAGTATGGCATTAACATTCTCGGTGTCAAACGTTCGGGAAAAACCGCCGTATCCATTACGCCGGATACGGTACTGTCCGAGGAAATAACGATTTTAGCATTGGGTGAATACAAGGCGCTGCAAAAGTGCTTCCGAATCTGAACGGACGGTGAGGGTATGTGGAAGATCTCGTTTTGATCGTCGGAACATCTCTGATATTCCTGTTTGGCTGGTTTCTGATGAAGCGGCTGGATTACTTTCTGGACGAAAATCAGAAGCAAATTGAGGAAGAGACCGAACAGCAGCCGGAGCCATGTGTTTGGCTGAACGGAGATATTTCTCCCGACGAGCTGGATGAAGCGCTTTCTCGGTTTCGCAGCAGTCATACCAATGTAAAAATTGCAATCTATGACCCAGATGAATTTCCCTTCCCGGACAACGAATCTGACCTGACGCGGTAGAAACCGTCACATTTTGGTGCTATAATATAATTAAGAGGGGTGGTGAAAATGTGCAGAACAAAGGAAGCGAACTGCCAAAAGAGCATATTCTTGTGTGCCTGTCCTCGTCTCCATCCAATGAACGCATTGTACGAATGGCAGGGAAAATGGCACAGGCATTTAGTGGCAGCCTTACCGCGCTCTACGTGCAGACACCCGGAGACGCTGATATGAACGCGGAAGATACCGTTCGCTTGCAGGCGAATATGCGTCTGGCTCAGCAGCTTGGCGCAGAGATCGTCACAACGCATGGTGAAGATGTGGCAACACAGATCGCGGAATATGTGCGGCTCTCTGATGTGACCAAAATTGTGATTGGGCGCAGCAGCGTGCAGCGGCGGCATTTTTGGAGTGAACCGACGTTGACAGAACGGCTCATTACGCTTGTACCAGAGGTAGACATTCATATCATTCCGGATGTGGAAGCCTATAAGAACTACCGCGGGAAACGGTTGCTTACCATCCGTCCGGCGTTTCCGACCACATGGGAACTGCTTCTGACCATCGGGATTCTGGCAACTGCGACGGTCATCGGATGGGTCTTTCTGCGGCTCGGCTTTGCAAATGCCAATATCATCATGGTTTACCTGCTGGGGGTGCTTCTGACTTCCGCTTTTACCAGCGGATATACCTGCGGTGTGCTGTCCGCTTTTTTGAGTGTCATCCTGTTCAATTATTTTCTGACGGAACCCCGGCTGTCTTTGGCAGCCTACGGCAGCAAATACCCAGTAACCTTTGCCGTCATGTTTGCAGCGGCGCTTTTGACCGGTACGCTTGCCGCAAAGCTCAAAGCCCATGCGCAGCTATCCGCGCGGGATGCCTATCGGACAAAACTCCTTTTTGATATGAACAGGCAGCTTCAAAAGGCGGAAACACCGGATGAGGTCTATCAGATGACCGCAACGCAGATACAGAAGCTCATGCAGCGGGACGTTTTGATTTATCCGGCACAAGGTGACGCGCTGCTGGATGGGAATGTTTATCCGGCAGACGGAAGCAGTCCATACAGCATCCCGGATACTGACCAGGAACAGAACGTGATTCAATGGGTCTGGCAAAACCGAAAGCGTGCTGGCGCAACGACGCAAAACTTTCCAAAGGCAAAACGGCTGTATCTTGCCATTCGTACCGGGCAGCAGGCTTTCGGCGTTGTCGGGATTCCGATGGAGAAGCAACCGCAGCCTGACGCATTTACATCCAGCGTGCTGTTTTCCATTCTCGGTGAGTGCGCTCTGGCGCTGGAAAGCCTGCGCAACGCCGAAGAAAAGGAAAAAGCCGCCGTCCTTGCAAAGAACGAACAGCTTCGTGCAAACCTTCTGCGTTCAATTTCCCACGATTTGCGGACACCGCTGACCTCTATTTCCGGCAACGCGGATACGCTGCTGCACAGCTATAACGTGCTGGATGAACCAACGCGGAAACAGATTTTTACGGACATCTATGATGATGCGCAATGGCTGACGGGACTGGTTGAGAACTTGCTTTCCATTACAAAAATTGCGGACGGCAGCGTCAAGCTGCGCCTTTCCGATCAGGTTGTGGACGACATCGTATCGGAAGCGCTCCGACATATTGACCGAAGGTCCGCAGAGCATCACATCACAGTGGATTGCGGAGATGTACCGCTGCTGGTGCGGGTGGATGCGGGTCTCATCATGCAGGTGCTCATCAATCTGGTGAATAATGCGATCAAGTACACACCCGCAGGCTCAAACATCTGGGTCACAGCGGCGCTGCGAGAGGACGCGGTCGAAATCTGTGTCAGCGATGATGGACACGGTATCCCAAATGAACTAAAGGAACGTGTTTTTGAAATGTTCTTTACCGGAGGCAATCCGATTGGCGACAGCCGCAGAAGTCTTGGGCTTGGGCTTACTCTCTGTCAAGCCATCATTCATGCCCATCATGGCGAGATTACGCTGGAGGACAATTCGCCGCATGGCTGCATCTTTTCCTTTACAGTACCGCTTAGTGAGGTGAACTTAAATGAATAAGCCGCTCGTCCTCGTTGTAGAAGATGATACGCCGGTGCGCAATTTAATCACGACGACGCTGAAAACCCATGAATACAGGTATCTCTCCGCACAAAACGGCGTAGGTGCCGTGATGGAAGCGCTGTCGCACAACCCAGATATTGTTCTGCTTGATCTGGGACTCCCAGATATGGACGGTGTGGAGATCATCCGCAAAATCCGTTCGTGGTCAAATATGCCAATCATTGTGATCAGCGCCAGAACAGAGGATTCTGATAAAATCGGGGCGCTGGATGCCGGGGCGGACGATTATCTCACCAAGCCCTTTTCCGTGGATGAACTGCTGGCGCGGCTGCGAGTGACGCAGCGGAGACTGTCGCTGATGAAAACAGACGCAGCGCAGGAATCTCCGATTTTTACGAACGGTGCGCTGAAAATCGACTATGCGGCAGGCTGCGCATATCTTGATGGTGCAGAACTGCACCTAACGCCCATCGAATACAAACTGTTGTGCCTGCTCTCCAAAAATGTTGGTAAGGTTCTGACACACACCTACATTACGCAACAGATTTGGGGCAGCAGTTGGGAAAATGATATTGCTTCTCTGCGAGTATTCATGGCAACCCTGCGCAAAAAGCTGGAAAACGGGAAAGATGGGCAGCAATACATACAAACGCACATCGGCATCGGTTATCGGATGCTGCGGGTCGAGTAAGCGATCCCTGTGTCCGCCCCTTGCGGACTGCCTTTGCCACCAGCATGGGATATATTTTTGCAAATGGCATATACTTTTTCAGTTTCCATTTTCGGCTGTCCTCCTTCCCGTGGTGTATAAAGGCAAGGGCCATGCTCTGCCCATCAAGTTCGCCGTCCTATCAAAGCGGCATTCGTTGCATACATACAATGACGATCGTGTAATCGGCTGCGTAGGTAAATTCACCTATTTTTTCCTATGTATTTCGCCATATCATTGTATTTTCTGATATTTATTCTGTTTTACAAAAATTCACTTAGACTATGATAGATTTCACCATCGCGTCCTGGCATCGCTTTTGCACATGTCAATGAATTTAAAATAGATTCTTCCACAGCCTCTGCCACCAGCCGGAATACCTTATCAAGTTGATTTTCCGGGAAGTACTTCATCATATGAAACTGCTCTTCTTTCGTATCCGGTATCCCATTCGCATTGGTAAACCCAATAAATACATCCCCACTGCCATGTCCCATAAAAGAACCAGTTCGTATCAACCCAACTGCTGCTCTTTTTAAAACTCTCTTTAACTGTCTCTCTCCAAGCGGCAGATCGGTCCCCACAATGACCATGATGGAACCCTTATCCTCTTTTGCACTGTTTTGCATTTTCGTGCATATCTGTCTGCCAACCGGTACGCCGGCAACGGTAAGATCTTGCGTTTTTCCAAAATTAGACTGCACCAAAACACCGATTGTATACTCTTTACCGCCAAACGTTAAAATTCTTGATGCGGAACCAATCCCACCCTTTAATCCAAAACAGACTGTTCCTCTTCCGGCACCGACTGCCCCCTGCTTAAAGTTTTTTTCTGCGTGTTCGATTGCAAAAAGTACATCTTCTGCCTCTATTACCCGTTCTGTGATCTGATTAATTCTAGAGTCATTCGTCTCTCCTACTACTGGATTAACGCTTACTAACTCTTTACCGTTCTTCCTGCATTCCTTTTCCGTAAATGTGACAAGCCCATCTGCTGCCTTTCCTACATTTAGTGTATTCGTCAGTGCGATCGGCGTCTCTAATACACCGAGTTCTTCAATCTGAACCGTTCCCTGCGTCTTCCCAAAACCATTTAATGCATAAACCGCTGCAAGTGGCTTCCTTTCATAGACAAAACCATCACATGGTATGATCACTGTAACACCAGTCTGGTTTTTTCCCTTCCTCACCGTATAATGCCCAACCTTTACTCCCGGCACATCCGTGATCGTATTGCGAATGCCACACTTGCCATTTCCTATCGTATATCCATATGCACGGATTCCCTTTCCCGTAATTTCTTTCACAAAATATAAGGTATCAATTCCCTCACCTCTGTCATTTTTCAGACGTGTTTCACAGTGAAAATCCATTTTTTCCATCAGGTGCAGCTGTGTTTTGTTCGTACTCCAGGTTCTAAGTGCCATTACCGTATATCTGCTGCTTTCTTCCACATATTCTTTCGCTTTCTGATATAATACCAGTGCTAGCCCCTGGCCTCTGTACTCTTTTCTGATGCAGAGTGTGGTAAAATAACAGATATCCCTGTAATCTTTTAAAGCCTCACATTCTTCCATCGAACGAAATGACAGAAAAGCAATGATTTTCTTCTCTCTTTTTAATAAAAGTGTATGCTGTTTTGCCACCTCATTAAAGTAATTTCTGACACCGTCACCAGATTTTTTCTCCCATGTCTTTTGAACAGTGCTTCCCCGCTCCGATAACGGCGGTTCAAAATCCTTATCACACTCTGATAAAATAGCATACACCTCGTTTGCTTCCCATTCATCCTCTAACTTATCTCTGAAAAAAATTTCATCCTTCATTTGTTCTGCTCCTATCTGCACCGTCAACGCTCTTCTGTAACTGTTTCAAACACGCCTACTGCAATTTGAAATCCTTTTGTTAAAGATTCCGGGTTAATCCATTCTTCTAATGTATGCGCACCCGCTCCTTCTATGAGTCCAATACACAGAGACGGAATTCCCATAGCTAGCGGTATATTACAATCCGTGGACGCCTGTCCAAATGCAGGTCGTTTTCCGGTAACTTTTTCTATCAGATCGCTGCACTTTTGTGCTATCCGCATAATTTTTTCTGTATCGACCACTCCCATGCAGGGACGTTCTCCTATCTTTTTACATTCAATCTGAACATCATCTGTCTTACGTTTTTTTAATGTTTCATACAAATAGTTCTCGCATTCCACCAGGGCTTCTGCCTCATCCGAACGTGCTTCATACAGCATACTGCACTCCTGCGCAATCGTATTTACCGATGTCCCTCCCGAAATGACTCCGGCATTATATGTAGTATGCCCGGCGCCAACAGGCTGATAACCGTACAGTTCATGAATCAGTGCTGCCATTTCCGCAACTGCACTTTTATTGCCAAAATCAAGATAAGAATGTCCTCCTTTCGTCTTTACTACAATTCTATAACGATAAGAACCGACACTCGATGTATAGATATGATGCGTGTACAGATCAAAGCTGGTTACCCACCTTAAACGATTTCCATAGGACTCCATCAGTTTACGGCTTCCTGCAAGATTTCCAAGTCCTTCTTCCCCAACATCAAATACAAACCAGACACCACAGGACCTTTTTTTCACTTTTTCATGGACATATTTGATCAGCAGCAATAATATTGCGGCATTTGCAGTATCATCTCCAATTCCCGGACAACACCACTTCCCCTTTTTTTCCTTTATCATCAATTCTGTTTCTTCCGAAAATACGGTATCTAAATGAGCCATAAACATACAGTTATTCTTTCCAGATTGGATATTCCATGGCACGATCACATTTGTGCATTCGTCTGACAGTACTTCTTCTATTCCCTGCGCCTGAAGCCATCCCACGCAATATTCTGCTCTCTTTTTCTCATGTCCCGTCGGTGCTTTTATCAGTGCCATTTCCCTTAATGTCTGTTCTAATAAAGTTTTCTGTTCTTTGATATACTGCTGTATACTCTCCAATACATCTACCTTCTTTCTCTATTTACTCCGTATCATTATACCACCACTATAACACCATTCCACCCCATATGGTCTGCATGCCCGGTTTAAATATTCTAATATTGCAAGTGCTTCTATCTCATCTGCCACATACGGCAAATTCTTTTTGTATCTTTCCTTATAAAATCCAAGGCTTATCGGCAAAAGTTCTGTTTTTACACATTTTCCGTCTATAATCTCAAAATACGGAATAACCGTCTGATAAACTTCCGGTATCGTATACAGAGTTTTCTTTGCCTTAGCACTTCTTTTTGCAATTCCTTCTGCCCCGGATGCAGATTCCGGCAACCCGTATTTTTCCATATAATCAGCAGGAAGATCCCGCACAAACTCATTTTCAAATATAAAATTACCAAGACAGTAAAAAATAGGACAGTCCTTATAAAACTCAATTCCTTTCATCTGATGTGTTCCACTTCCGACCACGGCACAGGCACCGGCATCAATACAGACATGTGCAAATTCCTCCATAAAATAATCTGCTTCATATTCCTGATCGGCTTTTATCTCATGCGAATGTATCATGATAACCACCGCCTCACAGGTATACAATGCCTCTTTTATTCCATTTAATGTTCTTTCCACATCCCGTTTATCAGAATAACTCCATCGTCCTTCCTGCTCATTGCTATCCACAATAGTAAATTCCATCGTTCCAAATTCCATCCGGTTCTCTGCAAGCGACGGTATAAACCCCTGCGCACGATGTTTTTCTCTCAAACTGTTAAGTCCTGTATTTTTATTGATTTCTTCCAGATATGCCGCATGTTCTTTTGTGATCTTGTAAAGATTATGAGTCCGCAACGCATTTAATCCCGGTCGTCCCGGGATTCTTGGGGTCTGGCTCCCTGCTCTCGCAGCATTTTCAAATGTTGAACAGATATCGATTACCCCAACTCTTCCATTTTTTGTCTCTATCATTGCAGGTCTTGCTGCCTCATATAAATTTTTTCCACTCCCCGCATAAAAAAATCCTGCTTTATTTACATTGTCAATGGTCATATTCAGACCTTCATAAGAATAATCCATACTGTGATTGTTTGCTAATCCCAGCATATTAAATCCATATCTTTTGATATCCAAAAGACAGGATTTATCCACAGTCAGCCACGTTCCTCCTGAAAATGCAGAAGCAAAGCAGGTCCCATCTGTGACTGTGGTCTCTAAATTTGCCATTCTGATATCACCACGTTTGATATACCGGCTGATTTCTGCTATTCCGTCATTTTCCCTTGGGATTTTTTTTGTGATCAGAATATCTCCGGCTGCCGTAAATCTGATAGGTTCTTTTTTCATCTGGATCTTCCTTCCCATATCTATACAATCACCAATTCTTTGTTTTGCATTTCCTCTATCAGATATAATACCATATCGTGCTGTCTTGTCTCATTTTTTCTTCTAAAACCATGACACCACACGATCTAACCCTCCTTCTCCGGCTAACAGCCACATTCCGTCCAGTTTCATTCGTAAGATATCCCTGCATTTTACCATACAAACACCTTCTTTTCTATTGAATCAAAAAAGCGCCAGAACCCCCCTTAGTTCCAACGCCTTTGTCAATAATTTTTATCATTTGCATGTAATATAGTCGATAGCTATATTTTTGTCAATATCCCGCTGTTTCTATATTTCAATAAATGTTTCTGCCGGGACTTTTACGTTTTGTCGTCTGTTTCGTTCCGTTCGAGATTCATCAGGTCAAAATCGACATATTCTCCATTGATTTTGAAAAAATGGGGAAACGAATATTTCCCTCTTCTATTAACTTATGTCTGTTGCATTTTGGCGTTTAATCCATAATACATACGTTTGATATATTACTAGACAATGTATTGCTATCTCAAGTACAAGTCTAACCGTGCTATTCATAGACAGATACTGGTTTGCATGAACTATAAGATTATAATTGGAATAAATGATGCGGAACATTCCCCAAATCGCAACCAAATAAATTATTATAGAATATATCTTACTTTTCTTACCCAAAACAAAATAAGCGAATGTTGCTACAGCACCAACTATATTTGGGATAATTAAAACAATCCACCATAAAACAATCTGAACATTTGAATAAATTACCATATTTCCAGTTCCAGTAATACAGGTCGCAGCAAAAAATGCAGTAATGACGGCACCCATCCTTTTTGGTGATAGCATTCCTCGTATAGCATTAACAAAACCATACGCAAAGGAAACAATCTGAATAAGCAATGCCAATACATTTATTACAATCGCTTGAATATCATTATAATCAATCATCTCTGATTGCAACGGGAATCTAATTATAATGTCCACAATAGTGATAAAAAATGAAATTATCACAAACGCATAAAGAGCTATCATTATGTTATTGACGCTCTTCTTTTCAATAACAGGGTTACGTTCTACTACTTTTTCCATTTCTTTTCCAGATAACAGGTCGTCAAGACTCATTTCCAGAATCTGCGATAATTTTTTAGTAGTAAGTAAATCAGGGTAACGATCCCCAGTTTCCCTTAGTTAAAGATATTGTTGGGTATCTCAAGATGTGTCATTCGATTTTGCCGATAAAGCGGTAGAAGATTTCTACCTCCTGTTCCCGGCTTCCGTCCTCACTTTTGACCGCTTCATGGATAAGGATTTTTTCAATCAGCGTATTCAGAAGTTCAGCCGTCAATTCTGTGGGATTGACATACTGTTTCATCAGACCTATCCACTTTTCAGCGTCAACCGCTGTCTGGGCGGCGGCCTCCATCGCTTCGTGAAGCCGTTCAATTTTTGCGTCCAATTCTCGCTGTTCGCCCTGATACTTTTCGGACAGCATATTGAAATTGTATTCTGTAATGCGTCCGGCAGACCAGTCCTCATACATTTTTGCAAACAGGGTGTCTACTTCTGCTTTGCGCTTTTCCGCCTTTTTCAGTTCGGCTGTCTGCCGCTTCCTTGCAGTATTGCGTTCCTTGTCGCTGGCGTTAAGTAGCCGTTTCAGAAGTTTGTCCCCATCCTGCTGTGCCAGCACAGACCAGTATTGCAGACGGGAAAGGACATAGGCGTAAAGCACATCATAGCGGATATAGTGCATGGAACACTGGTGCAATCCTTGCCCGTACTTGCTACAATGGTAGTGGGCATAGGGATTTTTGTTCTGGCTGTTCATACCATAGGCCAGCGACCAGCCGCAGTCCGCACATTTTACCAGCCCGGAAAATATCTGTGTTGTGCCGTTCTTCTGCCGTCTGCGCCTGTTGCAAATCTGCTCCTGTACTTGACGGAACACATCTTCGGAAATAATCGCTTCGTGGGTGTTCTCCACACGATACCATTCCTCTTTTGGCTTGCGTACTTTCTTCTTGTTTTTGAATGAAATATTGGTCTGCTTATTGTGGACGCTGTGTCCGATATAGGTTTCCTCTTTCAGAATACTTTTCACCTGCGCTATCGTCCACGCATAGGCTTTTTCCTCCGGCGCTCCGGCATAGATATTTGCGAAAGTGCCGTATCTCTGGAAATTCAGCCAGCCGGGAGTAGGTACTTTTTCTTCGACCAAAATCCGTGTAATGCTGGCGGCTCCCCGGCCATGAACGGCAAGGTCAAAAATCTTTTCGATAATCCACCTTGTTTCCGGGTCAATCAGAAGATGGCCTTTCTTATCTGGGTCTTTGACATAGCCAAGCGGAGCATAGGCTCCATAGTGTGCGCCATTTGCGAACCGTGTCCGCATGGCCGCCTTTACCTTTTTGCTGGTCTGGCGGGCGTGCATTTCATTCAGAATGTTGAGGAATGGGGCAAGCTCATTCTCTCCGTTGATGGTGTCCACATTGTCATTGACAGCGATATAGCGGACGCCTTTGCTGGGAAAGTAGATTTCCGTGTACTGGCCGGTCAGAATGTAGTTTCTGCCTAAGCGGGATAAATCCTTCGTAACAACGCAGTTGATTTTCCCGTCCTCAATGTCATCAATCATTCTCTGAAAATCCGGCCTGTCAAAGTTCGTTCCAGACCATCCATCGTCGATATATTCATCTATGACATTCAGGCCATGCTCGGCGGCATATTGCCGGAGCATCATGCGTTGTGTCTGAATACTCCCGCTTTCTCCTTGCAGTTCATCGTCCCGGCTCAATCTCATATAAAGCGCCGTGTTGTAAATCGTAGTATTGTAAGGTTGTTTCACCGTTAAAAATCCTCCTTCTAAAGAAACAACCCACGCTTACAATACTTTTGCTCTATGG
>OHAS01000704.1_pt1 | contig 28019 bp, 33 predicted proteins | sample 1577131 | NCBI WGS metagenome assembly OHAS01 (sample SAMEA3541566, study PRJEB24748) | human gut metagenome | biome: human gut; feature: human-associated habitat; material: faeces | place: China | collected 2012 | reverse complement strand
CGCGCCCGTCATGCCGTAGATCGTGCGGATGCCCTTCTCGCCCAGCTCGCGGCGGAAGATTGCCCCGTAGTTGTACGTGACGTTGAGCGTGCAGAGTGTCGTTCCGCCCATCGCGTACGTGCCGCCGCGCATGTCGTGCGGGTCATCCAGCTCTAGTACGTCATGCGTTACGGGGTCGCACAGGTTGATGTCGTAGCTCATCGTCCCGCCTCCTTCTCCGCGATGGCCTTGGCGCGGCGGATGAGGTCGCGCATCTTGATGACGCTGCAGCCTTTAACTCCACCTTTAAAACCAGGGCATTCGCTGCACTCCTTGTCCCTGAACCCGAAGTATTCACAGGTGTTCTTCTCGGCGTCCTCCTCCAACCGCTCCCAGCTGTCCGGGCGCTCGCTGAAGAATTCGGAGGCAAAATAGTCAAGGTCGTTTAAGTCGATTCTAACGATGCCGTCATCCTCGATTTTCTTGATGATGTATGGGCCGTTGCCCTTTCCGTCCCACACCGTCTCTCCCTCGCGCAGCGGCATTCCGTCCGCCGCGAGGACGGGGGCGCGGTGGGTGAAAACGACGGAACTCTGGATGAAAATGTACTTGTCACCACGTGCCCTTACATCGCCATTCTTATCGATGCTCTCGACTGTGAACTTGTCTCCGTTCGCAAGTTCCGTGTCGTACACCGTGTCCCCCACGTGAATCTCCACCCCGTCGGCATCCAGCACCTTGGGCGCGGGGCGCTTGACGTGCTCGCCGTTCGGCAGTCTCACATGTGACCCCTTGTCGGAGCAGATGGACACTCGTCCGCCCACGCCGAAATTAAAGCCGTGCGCCGTTTTGACCTCGCCATCGAACTCGAACTCGTCCTCGTACATGACGTAGCTCCCGTCCTCGAACTTAGGCCACATGTCGAGGATGCGCCGCTCCATGTCCGTGTATTCCATCTACTCCACCTTCCTCAAGTCCGCGGTCGCGTCCATCAGCTCCCGCTTTATCCCGTCCGCTCGGTCGAGCGCCTGCTCCAGATCTACGGACGCGCCATCGTCCTCGCGCAGCGCCAGCTCGTAGACGGCGCGGAGGGCGGCGCTGAGGGATTGGTAGTAGCGTCCGCACCTGTACCATTTCGGAGACCTGTCCTTGGCAACCCTGCCGCCGCTGTCCTTCGCCGGCTCCCTCCACTGCTCCAGCTCCCAGTTCATGGGGTCGAGCCTATGGAGCCTGTAGCCGCAACCGAGGTGTATGTATTCCATCGTGGTTCTCCTTATTCCGTTGTCCGTTAATTTCGCGTTTAACCGTGTTTCCGCCGTCACAGCGGCGCGTTCACGTGCTTGCCATAGCGAGTGCCCGCGCCGCCGTTTGCAAAGCCGAATGGGAAGCTCTAATCGCTTTGGTACGGGAAGAATATGAACCCGTACTCGTCCTCGCCGTCCTCGTCCTCGTCGATACCGGCTTCCGTGCCAGCCAGCAGCTTGGCGCGGTGCACGAGGTTCGTAGCGAAAGATGCAACCGCCTGCTCGTCATCCATCGCGCCAACCGTCTCGGCGCTGATACCGTTCTCGCGGCAGTACTCGCGCGGCGGCTTGGTCGCGTCCCTCTCCACCATCTCCCACGAGTCGGGACGCTGGTGTGTCAGCATGGTCGCGAACGTGCTGAGCCTGCCTCCGTTCTTGTCGGTGAGCTCGACCATGTCGGACATATTGCGGAATTTGCCCTCGACCTTGTAGGGCTCGCGGCTATCAAGCATGTAGACCGTATCGCCCTTCTCGATCTCCACGTTGTCCATGTCGTACACTGGCCGCTGCATATGCTTCAGCTTCTCGCCGTTCAGAGGGGAGTAGGTGACGCACTCGTTCGTGTCATCGAAGTACAGGATGGTGAGGCTTGAGAACAGGTCGATGTGCTCCACCACATGCTCCATGCCGTCGCTGAGCAGCACCTTGCTGCCGACTTGGACGGGTTCGCCGTCCTCGAAGACGGGCCAGCTCTTAATCTTCACGTCAACCATGCTTGACCTCTTTTCCGTACCAATCCATCAGACGCTCCATCTGGCGCGGCCCCATGCCCTTGACGGTCTTCCCGTCGCAGGCGTTGATGTAGCGCATCGCCGCGTCGGCCCTGCGACCGCCTATACCGGGCAGCGCCGACAGCACCGCGCGGAGCTTCATCCCCTGCACCACGGGCAGGTTGAGCGCGTGGGGCAAATCGAGCGCCCCGCGCTTCAGCGCCGCGCGGACGTTCGCCCGGGCCTTGCGCACCTCAACCGACTTCGCCCCGGCTGCTTGCAGCTGCTCCGCCGTGCGCTTTGGCGGCAACTTCCTCTCGGTCATGTCTACTCCCTAAATTCCTTGCAAGAGTCCTCCTGCATGTCGTGCATGTTGTCCGCGATCCACTCCGCGACCTGCTCGAAGTCGGAGTCGTAGTGGTCGCATCCCCACCTCGACAGCTCCCTGCTGCATACGCAGAAGTCGCAGACCATCTCTATCGCGTAGCGGCACCCCCCGCACGTCGGCTGCTCCGCGAAGTGCGCGTCTATGTCGCGCTCGAAGCATCCGGCGGGTAGGTTCGTCCCGCTCGCTGGCTCGTAATCGGCCATCGCCATCGTCAAAACCTCTCAATCGCGTTCACGGGCACGTGGTCTTGCCTGCCGCCCGGTGCCATGACGAGCAGGAAGCGTCGCTCCGAATCGAAGCCGACCACCTTGTACACGTGCCTGCCCGGTTCTCCCTTGATGTACACGTAATCGTTACGGCGGATGCGCGTCCCGTCCGCGTAGCGCATCGGCTCTCCCCTCGCGGGGTTCGGCCTAGCTGGGACGAACTGCCACGGGTTCTCGACTCGCTTAGTCATCGTCCGCATCCGTCCATTCGGCGCAGCATCCCGCGCAGTCCACCATGCAGACTGACGCGCGGTCGATGTCGAGCTTCGCCTGGCCCGTGCCGCGCGCCATGTCCTGCCATTTGAGCCAGCACAGGCCGCATCGCGTGCGGTGCCATCCGTCCCAGCCGTCCACGTAGTGGTCGCACGTGTCGCACGTGTGTTCGACTGACTCCACCTGCTTGAGAGGGCGGGCTTCATTATTAGACATTTCTAAAACCTTCTTACAAAGTAGGTTGATAACTCGATAGTTGGGCAACATGGGCAACAGTGGGCAACAAGCCCGACATATGCCTTTAGCTGCTGAAATAATGAACTTGTTGCCCTATTGCCGTTGTTGCCCATGTTTCAAACTTTTCAGTTCTGCGTAGCTCCCATCCCCCCTCTACCCCCCTATATATCTTTTCTTTTTTTATTAAGAATCAAGGGGTACAGGGCAACAAAAGGGTATCTACCTGCGTAAACTCTGTTGCCCTATGGGCAACAACTGGGCAACATGGGCAACAAGCCGGGCAACGGGTCGGCAACGGAGCCGCCCCTAAGACTTGCCCCAAGCGGTCGCGGTGCCGTAGTTCGGGATGCGCTGCTTGCCCTTGTAGCGGAACCAGCCCGGGCACTTGTCTATCGCCACGGCGATGTCCGTCTTCTTGAACTGCGGCATCATCGCGAACTCCTTCTCGTCCATCTTGAGCGCCCTGAGCGCCACCATCTTCACGTTCACCCGGTCGGTGTTCGGGTCTGCGCGCACGCTGTCTAGGAAGTCGGCTACCTCGTTGTATAGGCTGTCTTCCTCCGTGTACTGCGATTGCATGTCCATCGCCACCTTCAGGATCTCCCGCGGGAGCATCATCGTTTTCAGGAACTCGTCCGTTCCCAAGTACCTCGCGTACGCCATCGTCTCGGCGTAGGCTTGGCGTATCAGGATCTGCGACGTCCCGTCGAACAGACCCGGATGCGGGTCGTTCATTCGGCGGTTGCACTGGATTGGCAGGAACCTTCGGTTTCCCGTGGTGTCGGTCAGGAAGATGGAGCGGTTCGTGGTGCCGACGAAGATGCAGGTGCGCGGGTAGTCAGACGCGTACTTGGCGTACGAGAGCCTGAGCGTGTCCTTCGGTGCCGTGATTGCCTGCTTGACCGCCTCGATCTTGGAGCGCGACATCGCCTGCAGTTCCGCCACCTCCGCGATAAGCTTGCCCATGAGGTACACCTTATGCTTCTCGTCGAAGTCCTCGATGTTCTCCAGGTACAGGCTCGGGTCAAGCGCCAGCTGCTCGATGAACGTGCTCTTGGCGATTCCCTGCTCCCCGACGATGACCACCATCGAGTCCGCCTTGCATCCGGGCTTCAGCACGCGCCCCACGATTTGTCGGAACATGAGCCGCTCGACTTCCGTCGAGTACCCAAGGTCATCGTCAGCATTTACCTCGAAGAAGATGTTGAACAGGTGACCGCATACCGTTATCTCCTCGCTCCACGTGCCGTCATCCTTCTGGACCCTGCACGTCTCCGGCCATCCGTTGGTGAAGTCCATCTCCACCTTCGGCAGGTGCTCGAACACGTCCGTGATGGGGTTAATCTGCCGCTCCTTGAACGTCTCCAGCTGAAGGAACGCCGTGTCGAACGCCGCCCTTGAGCGGATGCCGATGCAGTGCTCCAGATAACCGTAGAGCGTGGCGATGTCGCTGTCCTCCAGCGGTCGCTTGCCATCGGTCTTGTCCCATAGCACGGGCCCCATCTTCCACGGGCGCTTGTCCAGAACGTTGAACCGGATGTTGTCGCAGACCTTGGAGGTGAGCATCATCTGGCAAATTTCAAGGCTCGTCACGCCTTTCAGCGGCTTGGCTTTCTCCACCTTCTCCCCCTCTCCCTCTCCCTCTTGGGAGGGGGCGGCGGGAAGCATGACGGCGGAGCCGCCGGATGCCAACTCGTTGCCGGGCTTGTACCTCGTGACGGAGCCGACAATCTTCATCAACTCCGATTCCTGCAGCGGCGGCTTGCACCTGCGGTCGTTGGCGAGGTGGAGGAGGTCGCTGATCTCGGCTGCGCTCATTGAACGCGAGCGGAGCGACGAGCCATACTTGAACAGGGTGTTGTTCCTGTCATGCTCGATGCGTTCGGGAAGCTCGAACAGCTCCCAGTCCCCGTTCTCGTCAACCTTGCGGGTTGGCCGCACGTAGTCGATGAGCGAGTAGACCGTGTCATCGGCGTCAGCGATGTCGCAGTCATCGAGCGACACGCTCCACTCGTACGACTCGCCGCTCGGATGGATGCTCGGCGGCATCACCACGTAGGAGCCGTCGCCGCGAACGTCTATGCCTAGCTCACCGTTCGCTGAAGGGCGAATCTCCCTCGTTGCGCGGTAGAAGTACTGCAGGCCGCCGCCTCCGGTTATCTGGCACGGCGTCTCCGGCAGCTTGCCGTTGACCGTCTCCCACTCCCGCAGCGTCTCACGACCGTCCACGTCTCCGTGAACGTCCACGTCGATGACGAGCAGGCCGCGCGATGCTTGGCCGCAGACCACGCCGACGTTGTAACGGGGGTTGCTTCCCTTCGTCCCCGCGTAGTCCCCCATCCCCCACCAGAACATCGCCTGCTCGGGATTGTCCGACCAATCGTTGATGCCCTTGACGGTGGCTGGGACCTTGCCGCCCGGCGACACGGGGATGACCGCCAGACCGCGCTCTATGTAGTCGAGCGCCGCAGCGCCGCATGGCGGCATCTGGTTATCAGTCATAGGGCACCCCCAACGTGTCGCAGATGATTCGCGCGGTGTCACGCTTGTTGCAGAACCGGAATTTGGTCGCGTGGTCTTCGCCTATGCTCCGCACGATCTTCGCGATGGTGGAGCCTTGCAGCGGTTTGTATCCGCTATCGCAGTACTTGCCGGTCACCTCGTCCGGATGGCACGCGCCCGACTTCTTCGACTGGCACCTGCCGCAGACGCCGCTTACCCATGTGGCGAGCTTCGCGAGGTCGTTGTAATCTGGGTGCTGCTCCACCAAGATGATGAGCCGCCACCCCGCGTCCCTCGCCCTGTCGCATTCGCGGACGAACCTCGCATGGTCTTTGCCGACGTTCCCCGCCAGCTCGGCAACGTCCTTTTTGGTGTCAATCGAGATGTTGCCGAACCCGTCATCGCGGATGTAGTCTCCGAAATCAAGCTTCTCGTACCTGTAGGGGACGTGGTGCGCATCGAGCCATCTGTCCACGTGCTCGTGTTTCCCGGCTTGCTGCCTGGTGTCGATGATTAGTCCTGTAGTCCCCATGCGAGGCCTACATCATGAACGGGATGTCACCGTTGTAGGTATCGGCGGGAGCACTAGGCGAGGTGGAGTAGGGAGCGGGAGCGCCGCCAGCGGCCTTGTCCGCCTCGTACTGCTTCAGCCACCTGCGCGCGTCCTCGTCCGTGGTCGCGATCTTCGCGTTTCGAATCGCCGCGATCTTGCGCTTCTCCGTCATGGGGACCTGCTTCGGCTCCTTGTTCTCGGGCTTCTCAAGCTCGTCGGGCGTTAGTCGGCACAGGCGCGCGGGCTGCGGGCTTCCGTACTCGAACTCCTTGGTCTTCTTGTTCAGGTACTCCTGCTCCGCGAAGACCACGCCCATGACCTTGCCGACCAGCGACTGCTCATTGCCGGCGTAGAAGGCGGACTCGGCATCGTAACCGGTGTTGCAGTCGCTGATGACGTGCAGGCGGCCCTTGAGCATCGGCAGAGCGGACTCCTTGTACGAGAAGACCAGGCTGTGCGCGAAGGGCTTGTCAGCGTAGAACGGGGTATCGAAGTAGCGCTCGTACTCGCCTGCGACGATGTCGACCACGACGCTCAGATACTCGCTGCTGGGGAAGTCGGTGACGCTCGTGATGATGCAGGGGTACGCTCCCGCGGGGAGGCGGTCGAAGCTGCCCTCGATGGACTCCTTGACGTTCTGCAGGTTGATGGGCTTCATTATTCGGACTCCTTATCTTCCGTGGTCTCCACGCCGTTGTACTCGTTGATGGCGTCGATGACCTCTTTTATGTCGTTGGGGACGGTCGCCTTGTCGAACAGCCCCATAGGTGCCTTAGCGGTGGAGGTCGCGCTGCGCGTCTCGAAGACGTAGCTGCCGTTTACGCACTTGCTGTTGAGCACCGTGGTGAACTTGGATTCGAGGACGATCTTGTCGAGCTTCTTGCCGCTGGTCTTGATGTGCGTGAACAGAACTCCAGAATCGTCGCGCTCGGTTTGCGCGTGGGCCATGAAGACCACGGTCAGGTCGTCTCTGGCGGTGAGCGCGTAGTCGATGATCCCGTACACGCACCACGCGAGGTCGGCCCACTTGTCGTACGACTTCTCGTCGCGCCTGTGGTACTCGTCCGCGACCATGATGCCGTTGATGGTGTCGATGACCAGCGTCTTGATGTGGGCGAAGCTGGGGTTGGTGTCCACAACCTTGAGCATCTCCAAAATGGTCTCGTGGTTGTCCTCCACCTTGTAGTTGTGGGCGGCGGTGGAGTACTGCGACTTCCAACCGCGCCAGCTCAAGCCCTTCTTGTCGGCGTCGATGATGTAGGTGGTGGAGGGGTCGAGGTTGCGAAGGCTCGTGGTCTTGCCGCTTCCCGATTCGCCCATGACGGCGATTAGGTTTGCCATCACTCCACCACCAATCCATCGAACGCGCGTTTGGCGCTGTCGGCGATTCCGAGTGATTTATCGTCTGTTCCCATCAGCCTGCGATTGTCCTGCGTGAGCGCTTCGACACGCGTCTCAAGCTCGGAGATGCGGTTGCGACGCCATTCCGCGTCCTGGATAAGCTCGCGGTACTCGGCGACCATGATGCAGACGGTGAGGTCGCAGTTGTTCGCGGAATCGTACTTGCCCATCTACTCCACCTTCTTGGTGATAAGACCTGCAACTGCGGTTGGGAGCTGCTTCCCCAGCGCCTTCGCGACCCTGGCTGGCTCTATCTTGAACGTCGAGTTTTTGAGACCCCCGGGCTCGCAGACCTGCTCCATCGCGCAGCCCTTCGGGAGGAACCCGTAGCTGTGGGCTGCCTTGAGCACATCGTCCATCGCCTTGCCGATGACCGCATCCAGCGTGTCCTTACCCTCGTCCGTGGTCCGCAGCCACTCCACCAGCTCTCGCTGGTCGCGGCACACCATGACGGTCTTGTCCACCGGCTTGTTAAACGCGATCGAAAACGTTCCGACATCCTCGCCGTTGACCTTCACCTTCACGCTGGATGCACCGGTTTTCTCGTACAGATCCAGCAGCGCGGCGTTCGCCTGCGACCTCAAGCTGTTGCTCGAATTGGTGGAGGTAAGGTTCTTCAGAGCCTTACCGAACGCTTCCGCAAGGGCCAGCTGCTCCAGCGTGCCCTTCAAGTTGTTGTTATCCATCGTCAATCCTTCATCCCGTCCGTGCGCACCAGGCGCTCGATTTCCGTTTCAGCCTGCTCGCGCGTCGCGTCCGCCGCGATTGCGAGCCTGCGCTTCTGCCACACGCGGTTGGTGGTCTGGTACTCGTCGGCGCGCACCACGCGCTCCGCGTACCATCCAGCCGAATCGTGCGCGGCTCTCCATCCGCTTACAGACGCCACGCGAACCACGCCAACGCGATGGGCATCGCCGTGATTGCCGCCAAAGCGACTAGATCCAGCGCGGGGAACGCCGCGAACGCCGCATCGACCGCTGCCGGTACGAAAGGCAGCGCCGCGAACGCGACCATCACCGCTGCCGTCTCCGCTCGCGTAGGCTTGTGGGACGAAGGTGCTACACTTGTCTTTGTCATAGTGCTTTCCAATCTGTGACGCTTGGCTCCGTCGGTGTTGCAGCACCGCGGGGCCTTTTTATTCCGTGACTTCCGACCATGAATCGACCCATTCGGGCTTTATGCACAGGCCGCGCTCCTTGCCGAGCGGCACCTTGGCCTTGAGCCTCCCTGCGTTGACCTCGGCTCTGATATCGCGGTCAAGCATGCCCGTTACCTGAGCCACCTCGTTGACCGTGTAGAACAGCTTGGGCTTCAGACCGCGCTCGTACGCGACCTCGCGGAACTTCTTCACTCCATCACCTCCAATCGAATGACCGCCAATCCCCTCCCAGCCACCACCACGGAAGGCTCGCCGCCGGCGAGATGTGGGAAGTTCGCCTAAACAGAGAGGAGGAAACATATGACGCATGTCGGGGGTCTGTACATGTCCGTACCAAGTGATTCGCCCTTCCGGGCGAGCCGACAGCGAGTCCTCCGTGCCAGTGGCTGGGTTGGAACAGATTGCCGTTAGAGCACGTGCTTAACGGCCAAGCGCTCCTCGCTGCACCCGAGCAGATAGTCGGGCGAGCATTTAAAGAGATGACTCATATTGATCAGATTCATCGCGCTCGGGAGACTCGCGCCGTTCTCCCACATGCGAATCGAGTTCACGTGGACCCCGATTTCATCTGCCAACTGCTCTTGGGTCATCCCAATCCTTACGCGCTCGCTCTTGATGTTCTTCGTCATACTCCACCTCCTTCCCTACCAGTTCTTTGTTTTTGCACTGTGTACTATACCACTATTTGTATTTGCAAGCCACAGAATTTTGGGAGATAATCTAATAGAATTTTGTTTTAGGAGGAGACATGTTCAAGGTTAAGGAAATGCGCGAGCGCGCAGGCATGACGCAGAAGCAGCTAGCGAGTGCATTAGGGATCAGCCAGCAGAGCGTCTACTACTACGAATCTGGCGACAGGGATATAAAGGGGAGCCTGCTCATACAGATGAGCGAGGTTATGAAGTGCTCGGTGTCCGACATCCTCGGAATAACCGACCCCGACGTTCTCCAGCTCGCATCTGACGATGAGAGCGGCGGCACATCGCAAAGGATCATCACGAGGGACGATAAGGAGACTGAGGTAATCCTCAACCTCCGCAAGTGCAGCCCGAAATGGGTCAACTTCATCCTCAACGCATCGAGGGCAGCCGCGAACAGCACAACGCTTTCGGACAGGGGCGTTGCAAAGGCGGTGGAGAGCTATAAGAAGTCTCGGGAGCTGGAGTCGAGATTCGTCATCTTCGAAGAGCGGCTACCTACCGACAAAGACGATGGGCATCCTGCGCCTGAAAAGCCATCGAAGAAGATAAGCGCCATCAAGGATTCGAAGGTCGCGCTCTTACCGGAAAGGGCGGAGTAATGGGCAGGCTCGCAGAATTCGACCTCCGCATCACCGGCTCGGCTCCAATCCTCGGCGAGGATATCGTCTTCGCTGAGGAAGGTGGAGACCTCATCGCGCTTGACGAGGGCGGAGCCTATATAGGGACGCTCACCCGCGGGGCCGAGCGCATTGTGCGCGAGTACGACGGCATCGCCGACTACGCCACGGCTTCGAGCCGGTGCGGAGGCACCCTGCGCGTGCAGATCTACGGCGTGGCGGATGACGAGCTTCCCGACCTCCACCCTCTCGCTGACGAGGGGAAGGTGCCGATTTTCGAGACGGACGAAATCGAAGTCCTGGACGGTGAGAGGTGGAGTAGCGCGTCAAAAGGCACCGCCAAGGCCGTCGATGGCGGCGTGGAACTGCTTGTCGGCGATGCTGTGGCGGCGAAGCTTGTGGGAGCCGACTCGGCGCTGTTCTCGCGGATTCTGGTCAAGAACAGCGCCCTGTGCACATACGAGCGCACGGACAGCGGAGTGAAGCTGACGGCAATACCGATGTAGGGATGGAGGAGAAATGGGAATATTCGATTTTCTGAGAGCTGGGAAGACGAGCATCGAAGGAAGACCGGATGACGGCGCACCGGGCTACGCGGACGCCGAATCAATAGAGCGCCTGTGCATGCAGCTGCTCGACATCGCGGACGGTTACGGGCTCGACACGTCGGCGGCTCGCAAATCAGTCTCCACTGATTCCGCCTGCCGCCGCGAGATCACTTACAGGAACGGCCACACGAAGATGGTGAAGAAGCACTCGTCCGACAAGGGCTGGCTGTTCCGCGTCGAGACGAACGGCATGGATAACCATAGGCTGTGCTGGTGGAGCAAGCGCGGAGCGCCCGATATGGACGTGCGCGTGGGAAGGTTCGGGTTGGAGGCGCTCAAGTCCGGCAGCGAATTCCTGTACAACTGGCACGATGACCCCGAGCATCCAGCGAACGCGAGGGCTGCCGAACGCGGCGAGCGCAGCCGACGCAAATAAAAAAAGCCCCCTCCACCTCGCCGGCAAGCAAAGGGTGGAGGGGTTGCATCAAGTCGCCTTCCATGGAGTAGAGAAAGGCAGGTATATTATGCCACGTTACCGCCGCTCGGATTTCGGCAGCATAACGAAGCTGCCGAGCGGTTCGTACCGAATCCGTTGGTGGGAGGACACCGACGGCGGCCGCAAGCGCCGCAGCGAGACCATACGCGGGACGCGCAGGGAGGCGTCGCGTAGGCTGGCGGAGATACAGCGCGTCGCCGACACGCCGGCAGAGATGACCCTCAAGTACTACGCCGACAGGTACTACTGGCCGTCGGTGGCACACCTGCGCAAGAACACGCTCGACAGCTACGAGAACGCGTACAAGAAGATAGACGAGCGCTTCGGCTCCACGCCCGTCTCGGCCATAAAGCCGGACATGATTAACGACGAGCTGCAGAAGCAGGCCGCCCACGCCGCCAAGGTGTACCTGCGCGTACTGAAGAGCATCCTCGAATGCGCGAGGATCTACGGCAGCCTGACCGACAACCCGGCAGACCGCAAGTTCCGCCTGCCCGATGCGAAGGTGGAGTACTGCAAGGACATCTACACGCTCGACCAGCTGGACGCGCTCTGGGACGTGTACCGGGGATGGGACGTCGAGGCGGCGCTCATGCTACAAGCATACGCGGGCGTGCGCGTCGGCGAATCTCTGGGGGTGCTGGTGGAGGACGTGAAATTCTACGACGGGTACGCCACTATCAAGGTCTGGAGGCAGGTGCATCGTGACGGACGCATAGACGAGCCGAAGACGGACACTGGAGTGCGCACCACGATGATGGTAGACCCATACGCATCGCGCCTCAGGGAGCTGGTGGAGTCGGGCGAGCACGACGGCGGCTGGCTCGTTTCGAACGGGCTCGGCGAGCCCATCTCGCGCAACTCGCTCAAGCGCCGGTGGACGAAGCTCATGAACAACCGCCCCGATGGCGTGCCGAAGATAATCATGCGCAACCTCAGGCCGTCGTACGAGACGTGGATGCACTGGAAGTACAGCGTCAACATAGAGACGATGGCGAAGGTCATGGGACACAAGGACACCTCCACCACCCTGTCCCATTACGACAGGCCGAGCGAGGATCTAATCATCGCGGCGGCGGTCAGGGAGATGCGTGAGGTGGAGCCTATAACGTGTCCCAACCGTGTCCCAAGTGCGGTACCTTATAGACACTTATAGACCTTTAAAAGCGTATAATCGCAGATATGGCGCTTACAGACCCTTACAGACCCTTATTTGACATATTAGCAATGCGGGGGGCGGTCTTCTTGTCTCTAGACCATGAGTCCAGCCCGTGACGGGAGCTTTGACCATGATGAATGCGGGCAGCCACGCGTTTGCACCCGACCATATCGAAGTGCGCGGGGCGCGCGTCCACAACCTTAAAAACGTAGATATCGACATCCCCTTGGGACGGCTGGTGGCCATCGCCGGCGTCTCGGGATCGGGCAAAAGCTCACTTGCTCTGGGCGTTTTGTACGCAGAAGGGTCGCGACGCTACCTTGAGGCGCTTTCCGCCTACACCAGGCGGCGCATTACGCAGGCGGGACGCGCGGATGTGGACCAGGTGCTCTACGTTCCCGCGGCGCTCGCCCTGCACCAGCGCCCGGCCATTCCAGGCCCGCGCAGCACCTTTGGCACCATGTCCGAGCTTTTGAACGGCCTGCGCCTGTTGTTCTCGCGCGTGGGATCGCACGTGTGCCCCGCCTGCGGCGCGCGCTGCGAACCCAGCCTTGCTGTCGCAGCCGAGCAACCCTTGACCTGCCCTGCATGCGGCCACAGCTTTTTTGGTCCCGCGGCAGAGGACCTCTCATTCAACTCCGGCGGTGCCTGCCCCACCTGCCAGGGCACGGGCGAGGTGCGCACCGTGAACCGTGCCGCCCTGGTGCCCGACGAGTCGCTGAGCATAGACCAGGGCGCGGTGCTGCCTTGGGGTTCGCTTATGTGGGACCTCATGAAGCAGGTCGCCCGCGAGATGGGCGTGCGCACCGACGTGCCGTTTTGCGAACTCACCCAACGCGAGCGCGATATCGTTTTTGACGGGCCGGCGGAGAAGCGCCACATTCTCTACAAAGCCAAGAAGGGCAACGACTTCGCCGAGCTTGACTTCACCTATTTCAACGCCGTCTACACGGTTGAAAACGCTCTAGCCAAGGTTAAGGACGAGAAGGGGCTGAAGCGCGTGGCGCGCTTCCTTACCCAAGGGCCGTGCCCGGACTGCGGTGGCACCCGCTTATCACCCGCCGCGCGAGCGCCCCGCGTGCGGGGCATAGACCTTGCGCAGGCGTGCCAGATGACCCTAAGGGAGCTGTGCGACTGGGTCCGCGGCGTACCCACCGCCCTGCCAGAGGACATGCGCCCCATGGCGGAGAGCATCTGCGACTCCTTCCGCACCGCGGCCCGGCGGCTGATGGAACTGGGACTGGGGTATCTTTTCTTCCACATGCACACAACATAATCGCCGGCTGCTTGACCTGGGACTGGGATACCTCTCGCTGGACCGAGCGGGCTCCACCCTGTCCACAGGCGAGCGCCAGCGCGTCCAGCTTGCGCGTGCGGTGAGAAACCGCACCACGGGCGTGCTCTACGTGCTCGACGAACCATCGATTGGCCTGCATCCCTCAAACATAGACGGCTTGCTTGGCGTGATGCGCGACCTGATCGCGGACGGAAACTCCGTGGTGATGGTAGACCATGACGTGCAGTTGCTGTCGCATGCAGACCATCTGGTAGAGATGGGGCCCGTGGCGGGCTCGGGCGGCGGCTACGTCATCGCCCAAGGCGGCGTTGAACAGGTGGTCGCAAACCAGAAGTCCGTCATCGCTCCGTTTCTTGCCGGCGAGCTAGGACGAGAAGGCGCCGCAGCCGCGCACGCAGGAGCCGACGGCGACGCTGCGACGGCACTTGGATCCAGCGCGGACGGCCCGCGCGTAGACCAAGACGAGGTGTTCGATTTGGGTCGCATCCGCTTGAGCTCGCGCGGCCTCCATACAGTCAAGCCCCTCGAGATCGACATCCCCTGCGGCAGGCTCGTCGCGGTTACCGGCGTATCCGGTTCCGGCAAAACCACGTTGGTGCTCGAGACCCTGGTACCGGCGCTGCAGGCGCTCTGCGCGCAACGCGGTCGCGATGATGCGGGGCGCCGCGGCAAGGATTCCTCGTCCACCGAAACCTCCATGGCGCCCAACACCGCCATGCCGGCGCACGTCGCATGGGTCGACGCCGAGAACGTGACCAAGGTCAACCTTATCGACGCCTCGCCCATCGGGATCAACGTCCGCTCCACCGTTGCGACCTACACGGGTGTTCACGACGAGCTGCGCCGCGCGTTTGCCAAATGTGACGCCGCGCGCGATGCCGGCCTTAAGGCGGGCGATTTCTCGTACAACACCGGTTCGCTGCGCTGCCCCGTATGCGATGGCACGGGCTCGATCTCGCTCGACGTCCAGTTCTTACCCGACGTCGAGATCACGTGCCCGGAGTGCCACGGAACCCGCTACGCATCGCGAGCCGAATCCATCAAGCGCGCCTGCGGCGGCCAGCAAACCGAGCTGTCGATCCCGGACCTCATGGCGATGAGCGTAGACGAGGCGCTGGAAGTGACCGGCGACCTTAAGCGCACGCACGACAAACTGAGGATTCTCCATGATCTGGGGCTGGGGTATCTCACGCTGGGCGAGGCGACGCCGTCGCTGTCCGGCGGCGAGGCCCAGCGCCTAAAACTCGCCAGCGAGATGAAGCGAGACCAGCAGGGCAGCGTCTTTGTGTTCGACGAGCCCACCATAGGCCTGCACCCCTTGGACGTGCAGGTGCTGCTAGGCGTATTCGACCGACTGGTGACCCGGGGCGCGACGGTGATTGTCATCGAGCATGACCTGGACGTCATCCGCCACGCCGACTACGTTGTGGACATGGGTCCCGGCGGCGGCGAGGAGGGCGGTCGCATCGTCGCGTGCGGCACGCCGGCGAGCATCGCGGCCTGCCCTAAAAGCACGACCGGCCGCTACCTGGCATAACGCGAAAGCGATAAACACTTCGCGGCGCTCAGCTGCCATCCCAAAGGGGGACGGTTTTCCAGCCCTGTTTTTGCATGAATACGATTATGGCTTTTCCGCAGATAGCGTTATATCGAACATGAATAACGGGCATGGGCGGCAAGACCGCCGCGGCGATTGCGGGCGCAAAATGAAAAAAAGAGGACCTCTTTTGAGATCCTCTTTTACCAAGTCATTGGGTGGAGACGAAGGGAGTCGAACCCTCGGCCTCTGCCATGCGACGGCAGCGCTCTCCCAACTGAGCTACGTCCCCAAGACAAGTGATTATTCTAAACAACTCTGGGCATCTGTCAATGAGAAAAGTTGAAAACTTTAGCGGAGCGCACCCCATCGCACATCCATCCCACCGACTAGCGCGCACTTTTGCTATGACGGTGTTGTCGAGCCGCCCGCCCCCTTTAGTCGTCGTATCTCGGCTATCATAGGTGAGATTCTGTACATATCTACGATAAGCGGTATTCACGTGGAGTCTCTGCTTCCCTACATCTGTTTGGCGCTCGCGGCTTTCGCCACCACCTATGTGCTGACGCCCGTCGTCAAGAAGATTGCCATCAAGCTCGACGCCGTGGACTACCCGTCCAAGCGCCGCGTCAACACCGTGCCCACCCCGCGCATGGGCGGACTCGCCGTGTTCGCCGGCCTTATCGTCGCGTGCGCGCTGCAGATCTTCGGCACCCTCAACTGGGGCTGGCCTTCCGCGCTGGTCCCCCACCCCAGCATGGATATCAACTACCCCATGCTGGGCCTTTCTTTTCTGACCATCGTCGCCACGGGCGCGCTGGACGATGTACTTCAGCTCTCACCCAAAGCAAAGCTCGCAGGCCAGGTTATCGCCGCCATGCTCGCCGCCTCCAGTGGCCTGCTCATCCATGCCATCGTCAACCCGTTCGAAGCGGGCGGGGAAATCTCCCTGGGCTTTTTCGCCTACCCAATCACCATCATCTATCTGGTGGCCTATACCAATATCATCAACCTCATCGACGGCCTGGACGGTCTCGCCACCGGCATCTCCGCCATCGCGGGCTGTTCCATGTTCTCCTTCGCCATCCTAGCGGGACGTGGCGACGCCGCCGCCATCTCCGCCGCGCTTATCGGCTCGTGCATCGCCTTCCTTCGCTACAATTTCCACCCCGCTAAGATCTTCCTTGGCGATTCCGGCTCGCTGCTGCTCGGATTCGCGCTGGGCTCCATCTCGCTGCTCAACGTATCGCGCACCGCAGCGCTCACCTCGCTCATCATCCCGCTCATCGTGGCGGGCGTGCCCATCATCGACACCTTCTCCGCCATCATCCGCCGCATGCGCGCGCACGTGAGCATCGGACAGGCGGACAAGGGCCATATCCACCACCGCCTCATCCAGGGAGGATACGACCAACGGCAAGCGGTGCTTCTCATCTACCTGTGGTGCATCCTGCTCAACCTGGGCGCGGCCGCCATCAACCAAGTAGAGGTCTTCTGGCGCTTCGTCATCTTCCTGGTGCTCCTCGCCCTCTCCGCCGCCTTCGCGTTTAGGCTCCATCTCTTCGAGCCCGTCTTGCGTCATCATTACAACCCCAAGACCAAGAAGGATGAGATCGTCACGCCGGACGACGAGGCGTTTGCGGACGAGGTCAGGGCGGAGCGCCGCCAACACCAGGAGCGCATCGCCAAGCTCAAGCCGCGCAAACCCGGCGCCGCCCCAACCCCGCACAGCAAGACCAAGCGCTAATCCCTGCGGCGCCGCATCCGACAACCCGACGCAAAGCGCCGAGAAACCGGGTTCGCGCCCGCCCGATCGAATGCCCATGCAGGCCCCATGGCCGCAACAAGACAAAAAAGGAGACCGCCATGCCCAACGAGCTCAGCTACGAAGTCAGCCTGGAGCGCAGCAACCAGATCCGCGCCGACCTGCCGCTGCACCCCGAGAAGTACACCATGCTCACCGGCGACCGCCCCACCGGCCGCCTGCACCTGGGCCACTATTTCGGCACGCTCAAGAGCCGCGTGGAGCTGCAGGACATGGGCGTGCACACCAACGTGCTCATCGCCGACTACCAGGTCATCACCGATCGCGACTCCACCGACAACATCCAGGACAACGTCTACAACATGGTTCTTGACTACCTGGCATGCGGCCTGGACCCCGATAAGACCATGATCTACACGCACTCCGCCGTTCCCGCGTGCAACCAGCTCATGCTGCCGTTCCTCTCGCTGGTCTCCGAAGCGCTGCTGCAGCGCAACCCCACCGTCAAGGCGGAGATGGAAGCGTCCGGCCACGAGCTCACCGGCCTTCTGCTCACCTATCCCGTGCACCAGGCATGCGACATCCTGTTCTGCAAGGGCAACGTGGTCCCCGTCGGCCGCGACCAGCTGCCGCATATCGAGCTCACCCGCACCATCGCCCGCAAGTTCAACAACCGCTACGGCAAGGTGTTCCCCGAGGTCGACGCGCTGCTGTCCGACACGCCGCTGCTGCCCGGCCTCGACGGCCGCAAGATGAGCAAATCCTACGGCAACGCCATCAACATCTCCATGACCGCGGAGGAAACCGCCAAGCGCATCAAGAAGAGCCAGACGGATGGCGAGCGCATGATCACCTTCGATCCCGAGGCGCGTCCCGGCGTATCCGGCCTGCTCTCCACCGCCGCGATCTGCACCGGCCGCACGGAGGCCGAAATCGCGGAGGAAATCGGCATGGGTGGCTCTGGCCAACTCAAGAAGTACGTCACCGAGAGCGTGAACGAGTACTTCGCCCCCATCCGCGCTCGCCGCGAGGAACTCGCCCGCGACATGGGCTACGTCAAGGACGTGCTGCATGAGGGCAACCGCCGCGCCAACCAGATTGCCGAGGCCACGCTCGCAGAGGTGCAGCAGGCCATGGGCATGGTGTACTAGCGCCCTCGCTAGCCAGCGCCCGCCATATTGTTCCTAACTTTACAAGCCCGTCCGCCTCGCACCCGGTAGGCGGACGGGTTTCTGCTAGATTGAGAACGTACGGCCACACGTGGCAGCTTGTGTTTTGGACGCGCGGGGCGCGCAGGTAAAGGGGGAAGCATGTACAAGCTGGTAGCAACTGATATGGACGAGACCTTCTTGGACCACGACCACCAGATTCCCGAGGCAAACATCCGCGCGATGCAGCGCATGAAAGAGTTGGGCGTGCTCTTTGTTCCGTCCAGCGGCAGGTGGTACTCCTCCATCATGGATAACTTCGCCCACCTTGACCCAGCGCTGCTCGAAGGCAGCTACGTTATCTCGTACAACGGCGGCTTCATCAACCGCGTGGGCGACCCCAATCCCCTTACCAGCTGCGGCATCGGCCGCGCGTGCGCCGAGGAGCTCTACGCCCTTGGACGCGAGCTGGGTAAGTGCATGCACGTCAACGTGGCAGACGGGCATGTTTTCGTGTGCGACGCGCCGGAGGCGGAACGCACCTATCTTGAGAAGATCTCCGGCGTCACGCACTTTAGCAGCGCCGAGCACACCGACCTCTCCTTCCTCGACAGCCGCGACATAGTCAAGCTCATCTTTATGGATCCTGACTTTGAGGGCCTGCAGCAGCTTGGACGCGAGCTTGAACCCATGGCGCAACGCTTGGGCGTCGAGATCACGTTCTCGTCCAAACGCTACCTCGAGTTCATGCCGGCCGGCATCGACAAGGGTTACGGCCTAAAGAAGCTCGCCGAGATGCTGGGTATCCCCATGGACCAGGTGATCGGCGTGGGAGACTCCGCCAACGACCTCGCTATGATCAAGGCCGCGGGACTGGGCGTGGGCGTGGCCAACGTCACGGACGATGTCCGCCCCTACTGCGACATCGTACTCGAATCCACCGGCGACGACGGTGCCTTCGAGGAACTGGTCGAGAAATACTTGGAGCCCTCGTCCGCACTCTAGCCTTACCGACCCGTCGCGGTGGAACCGACCTGTTACAGCGGCACTTGGAATGAATGAGCGACTTGTAAGCCTTAGTTAACTTATGGAGAGAATGTGAGGGGCATCTTTTCCAGTTACCTATAGCTAACTGTTTACTATAGTTAACTCAACGACAGGAACCACCCCGCAGGCGATGAAATTAGGGGTCCTGTCAGAAGGATTGCCTCCCTCCCCTCTGGGCAATTCCAATGGTGTACCTCGGAAAAGACCCCGTCACATACAACGTGGCGGGGTCTTTTCTGCGTTTACGGAGCAGCCATAACTTAATGCTGATCGATGGTTCGGACGCTCTTGATGGACCAGGAAAGCGCCGCCAGGACGATCATGGCCACACCCACCAAAACAAAACAGCGCGTCACGCCGATTGAGTCGGCGAACAAAGTTGAGAAGATGAGGCCCACGGGCATGGCCCAGCTACATACCGCGCCGTACAGGCCAAAAACTCGTCCCAAGCAATCCGGATCGACCTTGCGCTGCATAAGCGCCATCTGCGGGCTGCTATACAACGGGGACGATACCCCCATAGCGAACGTAAACGCCAGGAACAGGGCGAAGTCCGATGCCGGCAGCAAGCCCGAGGCGAGCGTCGTGACGCCAAACAGGGCGATCGCCAGCACGCAGGAAACGCCCTGATGCTTGAAACCTCCCGTGGCGCCTATCCACGCGCTGGAGGCGATCATGCCCAGCGAGAAGACGATCTCGGTAGCGGCTGACTGCATAGTGGTGCCGCCGAAATGCTCGAACGTCATAAGCGGGAACAAGGTGGAAATGGGACTGAACAGTACGGAGAACGCAAAGCCTATCCACAGCATGGCGAACAAGCCGGCGTGGCGCCTGAGCTCCCGATAGCCCTGGACGGTATCCCGCATGAACCCGCGCAGCGCCCCGGCTCCCGCTTGATCCACCTGCTCTCGGTGGACGCGCGGCGTCTCCACGCCCGATATAGCCACGGCGACGCTCGCGATCACCGCGCCGGCGACGTCGAGCGCGACCATGGCGGTAAGACCGAACATGGGATAGAGAACCGCCGCGATGGCGTTTCCCAAGATATAGCTGCCGGATTGCATGAACTGCTGGATGCCGGCAAGACGGCCCAGCATCTCCGGCGGAGCGAGCATGGGCGTCAACGCGTTGAACGCCGGCGTGTGCAGCGTGGTGCCAAGGGCGCGGACGAACACCACCGCGGCGACGGCCCACACGGGAAGACCGCCCGCCGCCGATCCAAACGCAAGCGTGCAGCTCACACCCGCAATGAAGAGGTCGGCGCCTATCATCAACCGCTTGATCGACGATCGGTCGACGATGGTTCCGGCAAACACCCCGAGCACCGCCATGGGCAGAAAGCCCGCGAGGCTCACCAACGACAGGGCGCCAGCGGAGCCTGTAGTCAGCGTGACGTGCCAGATAAGCCCCATCTGCAACACGGAGCTGGTAAGAACTGAAAACGCCTCTCCCAGCCAGACAAGGGCAAGGGAACGCTTCCAAGAAGAGCGATCATTCTTATGCATATTGATTTTTCCTTTTGATGCGATCGGTTGAAATGCAATGCGACCGGTCGCTCACGCGACCGTGGCTAGAGCCAAATCCTCATGGAAGCAAGCATGGTGACGCTCCCCTTTCCCAAAATATGAAAGACTACAGCAGTCGTGAGTATCGAACGATACTACATGGCAACATGCCGCTTGGCAACCGCCCCCCGCTCTACCAAGCGTAGAGAACGCCGACGGGCGGGGTCTCCCCACCGCCCGGCCGCCGCGATGCGATACACTTAGCCGCAAAACCATCTTCATCGCAGGGAGATATATGGAACCGACAGCAAAAGAGGGATTCTTCGAGCGAGTCTACCAGATGGTCGAGCAGGTGCCGGAAGGCATGGTCGCCACATATGGGCAGATAGCCAAGCTGGTTGGCGAGCCCCGCCGCGCACGCTACGTGGGCTATGCCCTGCATGTAAACCCCCGCCCTGGTATCATCCCCTGTCATCGCATCGTCTTCGCGGACGGTCGCCTCGCCCCCGGCTTCGCCTTTGGCGGCCCGGAAGCGCAGCGCGAACTGCTGGAAGCAGAAGGCGTGAGCTTTCTTGCAGACGGCCGCGTGGACCTGTCCGCCAACCGCTGGCCCGCAGGGATTGAGTAGGCGGATATGGGGGAGCAACGATTGCAAGACGAGCGCGATAAGCAAAACGAGCGCCTGGTTATCCGTGCGATCGAGGCGCGCGACGACGTGGCGATCGCACGCATCATCCGGCACAACCTCGAGGTATGCGGTCTTGACCGACCGGGCACGGCGTATTTCGATCCCGAACTCGACAACCTAAGCAGGTACTACTTGGCCTCGCCGCATCGCGCCTACTTTATCGCCGAACTGGATGGAACCGTGGTGGGCGGCGCGGGCGCGTCACCGGTCGCCGGCGCGACGGGCACGGCGGAGCTGCAGAAGCTCTACGTGGCGCCCGAAGCGCAGCGACGCGGCATCGCGACCGCGCTCACCCTCGCGGTCGAAGACTTTGCGCGCCGCGCCGGTTTTAGCACGCTCTACCTGGAAACCCATCATGACCTTATGGCGGCCATCGCCCTGTACCGCGCGCTGGACTACGCTGAAGACGATAGACCGCTGCCGGGAAGCCCCCACACCACGATGGACGTGTTCTTTAAAAAGGAGCTATAGCGGCGGGCGGGCGAAAGGCGCGCTGATCAACGGGGCAAAGGACTCGCTACAACGAACGCGAGCGCCACCAAGCGACCGCGAGCTGCGTCCTATTCTTGTAGCCGGTCTTGGAAAGCACCGAGCTAATCCGGTTTCGCACCGTACCTTCGCTGATAAACGCTTCCGCTGCGATCTCGTGGTTGTCGAGCCCTTCGGCCACCAGGCGAACAATCTCGTATTCGCGCTCCGTCAAGCATTCAAACTCGCGCGGACGGGCGTCGGGCTCCGCGGCGGCGGCAGCAGACGCGCCCGCAATGGCGCCAGCACCTGCAGCGGCCCCCTCGTCCGTCACGCCAGGGCCACCGGGCGCCGCCCGCACCGCCGCCAAAGCGTCACGCACGCAAAGCTCGCGCTCAACAAGATCGTCGCGCGTACGTCGTGTCAGGTCGCGCTGGGCCGTAAGCGCGCAGGTTCGCATGGATAGAAGCGCCGCAAGAGCCGCTACCGCAACAACCAGCAGCAATGCGGGCGCCACCCCGCCACGCGCCGCCAATGCGACGGCGGGGAAAAGAGCAGCGGCAGGGGCAACCTTCCACGGCAAAGGTTCATGCACAGACCGCATGAGCTCATAGAGCGCAGCGGGCACAAAGAAGACGCCGGCGGGCACAGCCACAGCGATCACGCAATACGCAGCGGGCAGGACTGCGCGCCAGCCACAGCCGGACCATTCGCATCCCAAAACGCAAATGACAGATACCAGAAAACAGGCAACGGACGCCAACCCCGTCAACCCGCCGTACAGCGCAAGAACCGCCGACGTCGCAGCGGGACAGCACAGCGCAAGCAGCATCGACAGCACGCAGCACGCATACACAACCGTTATGTCAACTATCCTCTCCATGGGTTTGTATGGTAGCAAAACGCGGTCGTGACAATTGTCACTATCCACATTCCCGCTCCTCAGGCAGCATAAGGGCCAGCGAACCAATCGACAGCGAGACCATACGGAGGACCCATGGATATCATCGCCGTAGAGAATCTTGTCAAGCGCTATGACGACCTACTTGCCCTCGACCACTTCAATCTACACGTAACCCAAGGCGAGATCTTTGGCTTGCTGGGCCCCAACGGGTCGGGCAAAACCACCAGCATCAACTGCATGCTCGCGCTGCTCACGTATGACCGCGGCACCATCCGGCTGTTCGGCGAACCCATGGACCCTGCGCGCTACGACCTCAAACGCCGTATCGGCGTCGTGCCGCAGCAGGTCGCCGTCATCAACGAGCTCACCGTCCACGAGAACATCGATTACTTCTGCTCGCTCTACGTAAGCGACCGCACGCGCCGCCGCACGTTGGTGGACGAGGCGATCGAGTTTGTTGGCCTGGAAGAATTCGCGGCGTTTCGCCCCGGAAAGCTCTCTGGCGGTCTTTTACGACGTCTCAACATCGCCTGCGGCATCGCCCATAAACCAGAGCTCATCTTCTTCGATGAACCCACCGTCGCCGTCGACCCCCAAAGCCGCAACTCCATCCTCACCGGCATCCAACGACTGCGCTCAGAAGGCGCGACGGTTGTGTATACCAGCCACTATATGGAGGAGGTCGAGCAGATCTGCGACCGCGTCATGATCATGGACCATGGGCGCGCGTTGGCTCAGGGCACGTGCGATGAACTCAAGCGCTCCATTAAAACTGGCGAACGCATCGTGGTGGAACTCCAGACGGCATCGGGAACGCGAGAAGCTGCCGCATCGTCCATCGACAAACGAGAGCTCGACCGCCTGCGGGCGCTCCCCCACGTCATCGACGTCGCGCTCACCGACAACCTGCTCGCCGTCTCATGCGAAGCCAGCGAGCACAACCTCACCGACGTTCTGGCGGCGCTGCGCGCAGGCAACGTCCGCATGGGGCGCATCACATGCGCACCGCCCACCCTCAACGACGTCTTCCTCGAGATCACCGGTCGCGAGCTGCGCGATTAAGGAGAAACGCCCATGTGGACCACCTTTACAACAACCGTTCGCACGCTGCTGCACACGCCCAGCGCCGTGGTGTGGACGCTCGTCTTCCCCATCGTCCTCGCCACCGTGTTCAACTTCATGTTCGAGCCGCTGCGCGCCCAAGAGTCCGTCGAGGCCATCGATGTAGCGGTTGTGGACGATGACGCATGGCGCGCATCGCCCTTCTCCCAAGTTATCGACGCGCTCGCGACGCAGGACGAGCCCCTGCTGCGCGCCGTCCCCGTCAACTCAACCAAAGATGCCCGATCCTTCGTAAAAGACGGCCAGGCAGACGGCGCCTTCTCGGTTCAATCAAATGGAGAGCCCCTGCTTGTCCTCGCCCCGACGGGCACAAGCAGCGACTCATCCTATAACGTCAACCGCGCCATCCTGGAGTCCATCCTTACCAGCTACCTGCAAAACCAAAGCCTGGTTGCAAACGTAGCCCAAAACAACCCCGCCGCCCTGGCGAACGCATCCGCAATAGAAGCCGCGCTCTCCCAAACCGTCGACGTCGCCCAGGTGTCGCTCACGCGCGCCCAACCGGACGCCATGGTGCGCTTCTACTATGCCCTGCTCGGCATGGCCTCCATCTTCGCCGCCCAGCTCGCAGAGCAAAGCGTGTGGCGCCTGCAGCCCACCGCTTCTGCAGAGGGCGCGCGGCGCGCCGTGTCGGGCACCAGCCGAATGCGCTTACTCATCCCCACCATCGCCGGCTGCTGGGTTGTGTCGACCGCTTTTCTCGCAATCGCCTTTGGCTATATCTGCCTTACCGCGCACATCGACTTCGCTGGGCGCGAACCGCTCTGCCTTATAGGAATCGCCGTCGCCAGCCTGCTTTCTTGCGGCCTGGGCGCACTGGTGGGCTCGATCCCCGGTCGCATGGGATCAGACTCCCGCCGCGGGCTTCTCACGGCCGTCACGTGCCTGCTCTCGCTGTTTGCGGGCCTCTACGGTCAGCCCACCATGGAGCTAGCCGACTCGGTGGCCAAAGCTTTCCCCGCCGTTACCTGGATCAATCCGGTTTGCCTTGTACGCGATTTGTTCTACAGCGTCTACTACTACGATGCGCTCGCGCCGTTCGCCCTGCGCATAGCCGCCGGCACGGCGATGGCCGCCGTCTTCCTTGCGATCTCCGTCGCCTTCATGAGGAGGTACACCCATGAACATCTGTAAGCGAGCAATCATCATCGCGCTACGCCACCCACTCTACCTCGCCATCTACATCGGCTTTCTATCCGCAATGGGCGTCCTGCTTATGGGAGAGGTAGGCACCGCGCAAGCCCCCGCACCCTCGTCCGCGTCTTCTCAGGCCACCATCGCGCTGGCCGACCGCGACGACTCGGCCATTTCACGTGCGCTTCGCGCCGCCCTTGAAACAACGGATGAGCTTGTAGATGCGGACGATGAACCCACCGCGCTGCAAGACGTTTTAGCAAAAGACCAAGCGGATATAGTCCTTATAATCCCCGATGGATTTGGCGACCAGCTTATTGACGCGGCGCATGCAGGCCGGGACCTGCCGCAGCTCAACATGGCCGCCGGGTCAAACATGCAAGCCGCGGCGCTGGCATCCCAGCGTGCGAGCCGTTGGGCGTCCCTAGCCGCCGCACAGGCCGCGTTGGAGCCCGCGCTTGATGCGGACGGCATTGTCGACGCAGTTACGCAAAGCAGCAGCGTCGAGCCGTCCGTACAGGTACTCGAAACAACCCCCGGCAACGCCGCGGCGTCGCGACTTGCGGTCTACCTCACCTTTAGCTCCTATACCATAACCTCATCCATCATTGTGGTCGCAGGAGTGGTGCTGGCGACGCTCAACGCACCCGACGTCCGCCGCCGCCAGCTCTCGTCCCCCATGAGTACCTGGCGCCTGGGACTGGGCAGCATCGCCGGCTGCGGCGTGCTCGCCCTAGCGGTGTGCGCGTTGGTCGCCGTAGTTGGCATTGTGGCCTCAGGGGCCGCATCCCTGGTCTCGCAGGCTTTACCGCAACTCGCACTCGCTTTGATCTCGCTTGCGATATTCGCCCTGGTTCCGCTTTCGCTTGCCTACACCCTTGCGCAATGCGGCTTTCAAGAAGACGCGCTCAACGCCATCGCAAATATAGGCGGCATGGTCATGTCGTTCTTGGGTGGAGCGTGGGTTCCGTTGTCGCTCATGGGCCCCGGCGTGCAGGCGATGGCGCGCTTCACCCCCACCTACTGGATGTACAGCGCAATCACGGAGGCACTGGGAGCGCAGGCTATCACTTTTGATGTGCTCGCAACCGTAGCGAGCAGCCTGGGCATCATCGTCCTATTCGCGGCGGCAATAACCTCTGCCGGACTTGTCGCCGCGCGCCTACGCGTCCGCGAGGCATAGGCGCTCCACCGCAAGCGACGTCAGAACGCCATAGACCGCAAGCAATGCAGCCGTGAACAGCAACACGCCGCCCGTGATGGCGAAAAAGCCGCTTGTACCCAGCGCGAACGCAAGAAATGCCACCAAAAACAGACCGAACACGTCGTGCACCATCGCCCCCGCAAACGGGGCGGCAAAGTAGAGCAGCACCTGTTTGCGCACGGACAGGGCCATGTCCGCGCGCTCGCATCCAAGCTTTGCAAGCGAGGCGTACGCATGACGGGCATCCGCCGCACCGGAAAGCTGCTGCAGCGAGAGCACCGCCACGGCGCTCAGCAAAAAGACGGATCCGTAAAAGATACCGATGAATCCAATGGGCGCCATGGAAGCCGCAAGCCCTTGGGAGACAAGCTCCGGGGTGCGCATGCCCACGCTGAAGGCAAAGCCCGCCACCATCATGCACACGGAAACCGCGATGAGCACGCACACGCAGGCAAGCGCCATAGACGAGCTTGCCACGCGGGACTCCACCTGCCGCACGGTGAACGCGCGCAGGCCCCGCCAGTACCGCTCCGTGCGGCGGCGGGCGCGGGCGGCCCAGCCCGTTACAACGATGCGCGCCACCAGCGCGGTTGCGAAGCATGCCGCAAACCCCATGGGGATGATGAAGGCGATGAAATAGACGGGCTGAAACACGCAAGCGCCCCACACCACGGCGAGCAGCACCGCCGCCGCCGCAACCTGCACGCCGCGAGCCAGGCGCCCTCCCGTAGAGGCGACTTCCGGCGCGCGCTCGGCAGCGATCAACTCGATCAAGGGGCGCCTACCTATGTTGCGCGCGCCGTCAAATGCGTTGAGCGCAAACACCGCAGCAAAGCACCCGCTTGTCCATACGGCGGATTGGGACGAGAACACCACCATGGGGTGCCACGGCACATCGAACACAAACGCGGTGATAGCCCCAAAGGCGGGTGACAGGGCCACGCCCAGCAGCACGCCCAGCGCCAGCGCGAGCACGCCCACGCAAGCGGTCTCCATCACCAGAACGCAGGACACGGCACCTCGATCCATGCCCACCAGTTTGTACAATGCGAACTCGCGGCTACGGCGACGCAGTAAAAAGCGGTTGGCATAGCGCACCAAGAACAAAAACACCAACACGGTGAAGATCGAAAACGCCTGCAGGATATCGCCGGAGCTCGCCACCACGCTCATCTGGTCGGGCGAGAGGTCGAGCCGGTTGAGGTAGTCAGAAGACGCTACAAAGGAATAGAGCAGGCACGCGGCAAAGCCAAGCGTGGCGAAATAGACCGAGTAGTCGCGCGCGCTTCTCCGCACGTTGCCAAACGCGAGTTTGAGATACAGACCCATGGCGGCCATCCTTTACCTATCGATACGCTTGCATCGTTGTTTACCTGGCAACCATTGTCAGAAATACCGCCCGCCGCAGCCATCGATTCACCTTACAGAGGACTAACGAAAATGTAAGGAGCCCGGCTGGAATCGATCCAAACCGAGCTCCTTAAAGAATCATCCATGAAAAACCAATTACAGCACGCCATCGAGCATGAGATTAACCTTTAGGACGTTAACGGTAGGCTCACCGAAAACGCCCAGGAAACGACCCTTGGAGCATTTTGCGATGACATCGCGCACCTCGTCCTCGCTCTTGCCGGTGGCCTTCGCCAGGCGCGGAACCTGGTACTCGGCAGCATCCGGAGAGATCTCGGGATCGAGGCCGGAACCGGAGCAGGTCACCAGGTCCACCGGGACCGCATCCATGTCGGCATCGGGGTTCGCGGCGCGAATCTTCTCGACGCGCGCATCCACGAGCTCCTGATACTCCTCACTTGCCGGAGACAGGTTGGACGGAGCGGAGTAGGCCATGAGCTCACCGTTCTCGTCCTCGACCACCGACACGTTCTGGATGCGGCCCCACATGTGGTCCTCATCCTCGAAGTTCTGGCCGATGAGCTCGGAGCCCACGATCTTGTCGTCGACCTTGATGA